>ERZ1066117.27-NODE-27-length-221339-cov-52.799800_pt1 | contig 221339 bp, 173 predicted proteins | sample MGYA00382764_ERZ1066117 | MGnify/ENA primary metagenome ERZ1066117 (study PRJEB33369, sample SAMEA5778347) | biofilm metagenome | biome: Industrial cooling water; feature: Water cooling tower basin; material: Biofilm | place: United Arab Emirates | collected...
CGGGTCCGCTATCAATCCATCTATTCAATGAACGTTATGACTCCGGTAATCCTAAACCCGGCTCTCGCCAAGCTATAATCTCCTTCATCACCCGTCGTCTTAGCCCTGTCTCCAGTTCGCAACTAAGACTCCTTAAAACACCCTCCTACCAAGGGCTTCCCTAAATGGGAGTGCAAAGGTAATGGCTGGGGTGCTTTCTGCAAATTCTGCTTAAAAAATAGTTTTCCACAATTCCACCGGGCAAATATGAAGCGCCAATAACCTCCTGATAATCAACGGGCCGTAGAAGGCTGTGCAGCCGAAAAAAAAGTTGAAAAACTTCGTTTTTTTGACTGAAAGTGCGTTTTCGCACCGATTTGCGGTAGGGACAGCAGCGGAAATCCTTTTTGCCCGGCACAAAAAACAACCCGGGTGGAATCTTGCCCGGGCAAAAAGATTGCAGCGAATGGCCCGGCCCGACCGCCACAAGCGGGCGGGACCGCCCAAAGCCTTATGTTCTCAGATTTTCTTGGCTTTAAACAGCGGCACCGTGCTGCACGGTTCGCCAAACATGAGCGAGGCTACTACGGGGCGCAGCCGGTTGGTGGCTTCTACGTATACCGACACGGGCACTTCTACTTTGCTGCAGCCTTTGATGACGACTTTGGCGTGCTGAAATTCTGCAAAGTTGATTTGGTTGAATTTCTCCAGATAGATTTGGTGCTCCAACTCGGCGCGGGTGCCAAACACAACTTTGGTTGCGTACGGTTGCAGGGCAATGGCCACGAGCATGTACGCCCACGTGGGCACGATGGCATCGGCCGAGCAATTTATGGCCACGAACTGATGTTGGTATTGGGCCCAGTGGTGGGTTTTAATCCACTCGCGAAACGGCTGCTCGCGTAGCATTAGGCCTTGGTAAAGCTGATCTTTAATATCGAGCTCCACGCGCGTACCTGGTGTATAGAGCGTTTCCAGATCGAACGTGCGAAGTGGACTTGCGGCTACACGATTGATGATTTCGCTTTCCATACCTGGCAAATGAACACTAAAAGAACGGTTTTGGTTTTTTGGCGATAAACTCTTTGAGATAGACTGGCTCGAACGTTGCGAGGTTGCTAAACTGCTGCTCCTGCCACAACCGCCAGGCAAGGGGCCCCATGGCCTGTGCCGAAGGGGCAATGCCCGCGATGAAGTGTGCATGGGGATGTTGTAGCAGCGGTTGGCATTTTGCAGCGCCATCGCCAAAAAAATAAACCGGATGCTGATCTAAAAACTCCTGAAACGAATCGCTGTTGATGATGCGCGCATCCACCGGCAGCACGGGCGTGCCGGTGTGGGTGTAAAGGCTGCAGTATACCTCCATTCTGCGGGCATCGATCATGGGGCAAAGGTAGCAGGGTGCCGATACCGGATGGCTACTTACCTCTTGCAATAAAATTTCTAACGTGTTCACTGCCAGCAGCGGTAAGCGAAGCGCATAACAAATGCCCTTGGCTGTTGCTGCGCCAATGCGCAGCCCGGTGTAGGAGCCGGGCCCTGCAGAAACGGCCACGGCCTGGAGTTGACCACTGCCCACCGCAGCAGTGTGCATCACCTGATCAACCAAAGGCATAAGCTGTGATGATGCTGCCTGGGGAAGGGGTGTGGTGGCATAGCCTACGCACCGACCGTTTTCATGCACTGCCACGGAGGTGAGGCCAGTGGCACACTCCAGGCTGAGGATGGTAGCCATTATTGAGGTGTAAGCAGCTTCTGGTACATGGCCGATTGGCTCAGCACGACGCGGGCGGTGCCAATCTCCGGGTCGCGTTGGATGGCCACCTCGGTTTGGCCGGCCTGCAGGTGATAGTGGAACGCGATTTCTTTCTCTAACTGCTCAAGAATTTCGGGCTTGAACCGTACCCAGTGATCTTTACGATTGGCTTGCACTTTGTTTTGGAGTTGCTGGAGCGACTCTTTCAATTCCGGATAAAGCTGATCGGCTTGCGCCGTAGCCACAAGTTTCTCAGTGTGTTTCTCCATCTCGGTTTCGTACGTGAAGGGTTGGTTTTTCATCCACGCTACAAAATCGGCATAGTCTGCATCGGAGAGTTGAAATTTGCTGAACGAGGCGGGCGGTTGTTTCTGGCCGCAGTAGTGGGTAGCATACTCGAAGAACCAACCTTGGCGCACCAGTTCAACGGTGATGGGCGCAAAGTCATCCGATTTCACTTGAATATCCGGGTCAAGGCCGCCGCCATCGTACACGGTGCGGCCGCCTTTGGTACGGAAAGCCGTTTTTAATGAATCCGCCATTTTATCCACGGAGCCATCGGCATTGCGGTGTGTGTAGTCGAGTGCCTGAATGCAGCGACCGCTGGGGATATAATACTTTGCGGTGGTGACTTTTAGTTGCGCGTTGTAGGCCAGATCGCGCGTAGTTTGCACCAACCCTTTACCGAAGGTGCGTTGGCCGATCAATAACCCGCGATCGTAATCCTGAATGGCGCCGGCCACAATCTCCGAGGCAGAAGCGCTGTTGCCACTGACAAGCACCGCGAGGGGTATCTCGGTATCGGTGGGGTTGTTGAGGGTTTTGTACGTCTTGTTCCAATCGGTCACTTTGCCTTTGGTGCTTACAATTTCTTTGCCTTTTGGCAGAAACACGTTGGCGATGTTTACGGCTTCGTTGAGCAAACCTCCGGGGTTGTCGCGCAGATCGAGCACGATGCTTTTCGCGCCTTGCTGCTTCAGCGATTGCACCACACTTTCTACCTCTTTGCCGGCACCGGGCGTAAAATCGTCAATCTTGATGTAGCCCGTTTGGGTATCGATCAGCCCGGCGTAGACTACATTTTTTACTTTGATGCGTTCGCGCGCCAGCGTAAAGCGTAGCGGTTCTTTGGTGCCCGCCCGTTTCAGCACTACCTCCACGGATGTTTGTGGCTTACCCTTTAGCAGCGTACTGATCTCCTGCGTGGGTTTGCCTTGTACGTTTTTGCCATCGATGGTGAGAAATTCATCGCCCACGCGGATGCCCGCCCGTTGTGCAGGAAAGCCGAGGTACGGATTAGTGACCACCGTTTTTTTGTTGACCACACCAATTAACGCCCCAATGCCGGCATACTCGCCAGTGGTTTGGATGCTAAAAGTTTCCATTTCTTCTTCGGGGATGTAGGTAGTATATGGATCGAGTGTTTCGAGCATGCCCTCAATACCGGTGCTCACCAACTTGGCGGGGTCCACCTCATCTACATAATACAGGTTTACTTCTTTGAAGAGCGTGGTGAAAATGTCCAGGTTCTTGGCGATTTCGAAATAGCGATCGCCCGGGCCGCGGAAAGCCCAGAATGCGGTGGCTCCAAGGGCCAAACATCCAATAGCAAGGTGAGTTCGCTTCATGCCTGAGGTTGAGCTATTTTTTCCAGCGCCCGCAAAAGGCTTTTCTGGATGGTATCAAAGGTTGCCAATTCTGTTCCAATATACACAAACGCTAGTTTCCGGGTGGGCATGGGCGGCAACCGGCCCTTGTTGAGTCGATACGCTTCGCGCATTCTGCGTTTTAGTTTGTTACGATCCACCGCGCGCTTAAAGTTTCTTTTCGGTACGGAGAACAGTGCCTGGTGAGGCAGATCAGGGGCCGACTGAGGCAGGTAAATCACCCGCAAGGGGTATAAATGAAAAGAGGAACCCCGTTGAAAGAGTTCCTGAATTTCTTTTTCACGGCAAAGCCGCTCGGTTTTTAGCAAGGAAAAATTCCCCATCGCCTGATAAAGGTAGCGATCAGGGCGCGCAGGTTATTTCTTTTTGAACGTGCGCTCGTCTGAAACCGTAAGTTTTTTTCTTCCCTTCTTTCTGCGGGAGGCCAGCACTCTGCGGCCATTGTGCGATTCCATACGCTCACGGAAGCCGTGCTTGTTTTTTCTTTTTCTGCGGGATGGTTGATACGTGCGCTTCATAATGCTGTCCGATTTTACCCTTTCTGTAAAAGGGCTGCAAAGATGGGCAGGATAATCGGTTTTTGCAAACCCGCGCGCATTCTCGAAAGGGGCGTATGGAACCGGGTTTTTACCTCAAAAACGCAGGAAACAGCGGCGCCCCGTGGCGAATCAGCGCTCTTGCCGGTTCCATTCGTACACTTTTTCGGCAATATCAATCAGTAGTTCCGGATCCTTTTCAAGCGCATTTCCCACCACAATCAGGTCGGCCCCGGCTTGTAAGGCGGTAAGTGCTTTTTGGCCGGAATTAATGCCACCCCCCACAATCAGCGGGCAGCTAATGGCCTTTCTTACGGTGCCGATCATCTTTGCGCTGATTTCGCGCTCGGCTCCACTGCCGGCGTCCAGGTATATCAGTTTCAACCCCAGCATCTCGCCTGCCATGGCCGTGCACGCCGCAAGCGAGTGTTTGTCTTCGGGTATGGGGGTGGTATTGCTGATGTACGCTACCGAAGTAAGCTTACCGGAGTTAACCAAAATATAGCCGGTGGGCAACACCTCTAAGCGACTATTGCGAATGATGGGGGCAGCCTGCACATGTTGGCCGATGAGCAGATCCGGATTGCGGCCCGAGATGAGCGACAAAAACAAAATCGCATCTGCATGCGGGTCGATGTGCAGCGAACTGCCCGGAAACAGCAGCACCGGAATGGTGGTGTTTTCCTTCAGCGTGCGGATAACCTCGCCCAAATGATAATTGGTGATGAGGCTGCCGCCCACAAAAAAGAAGTCGATGTTACTTTCACTGGCCAGCCGGATGAGGGGGTGCAATTTTTGGATGTCTTCTACCTTATCCGGGTCGATTAGCACGGCCAGCGACTTACGGCCTTCGCGCTGGCGTTGTTGTAGGGTGTTAAGTAACGTCATGCCTGCGGGGTGCGTTGCTTGAAATAGTCGGTAAGTTTTTCGCGCGCAATTTCAAGCAACATAAGTGTAGCCGCGTTTACCACTTTGCTACCCACCTTCGAAAGCAGCGTAGGTTCTTCTGGTTCAGTTGCCGCCACCGGTTGTGTTTCGGGGGCTGCTTTTTTCACTTTCGTGGATGTGGTGCTGCTTTTGGTAAGCTGCGTTACCAGCAGGTATGTAACCGCCAGTGCGCCTCCAATGATGAGGGCATTTTTGATGACTTGCTCACTACGGGTAGCGATTTGGTGTACCTCGCGCTCCAACTCGCGCCGGTGTTGCTCGGATGTTTCGAGCAGGCGTTTCTTTTCCGGGTCCTGGGTTTCGAGCAGTTCCATTTAGCTTTTCTGTTCTTTCTTTTTGATGAGTTGCTTCATGCGGTGCTCCAGCGCTGTTTCAATCGATTTGCGGAACAAGAAAAAGATCGCGAAAAGCAAGCCATAAAAGCCGGCCACCCACACGTAGCCCATCCAATCATGGCCCACCACCTCATTAATCACATGCACTACGGCCAGACTAAAAAAAAGTAGAAATAAAAACGCAAAGAAAAAGATCACTACCGCCACAAGGCCTTTGCTTACCACGTGCGAAACCTCTTCGCGCACTTCAATTTTGATGAGCGCCATTTTGGCCTCCACGTAGCCGGTAAGATGTGCCAGGATGTTTTCTAATCCCAACAGGCGGATAAGCGTGTCTTTAATGTCCATAAACCGTAGGCAATATAGCACAAAACCGCGCGGGTTCTGTTAGCGGGCCCGGAGTTCTTCCACGGCCATCCACGCCATTAGGCCGGGGCCAATGGCCAGCGCATCTTCGTCTACATCAAACGTAGGTGTGTGCACGTAACTGGTAATGCCTTTGGCTTCGTTGCGGGTGCCTAACCGGTAAAACGAGGCTGGAATTTTCTGCGAATAGTAGGCAAAATCTTCCGCGCCCAGTGTAATGTCCAGATCAACGATGTTCTCCTTCCCTACGTACGCTTCCGCGGAAGCGCGAATGCTGCGGGTAAGCGCCGGATTGTTTTCGAGATACGGGTAGCCGCGGGAAATGTCCACCTCACAGCGACCGCCCATGCTCTCCGCCAAGCCCGTGGCCAGCGTGCGGATTTTTTTCAGCGCTGCTTCCCGCCACTCCTCATTCATGGCGCGAAAGGTGCCTGCGATATTTACTTCGTTGGGGATAATGTTTGTGGCGCCTTCGCCACTGATTTTTCCGAACGTAAGTACCGTTGGCTGTTTAGGACTGGCATTGCGGCTGATGACTTGCTGCATGGCTACAATGAGGTGCGACGCAATCAAAATAGGATCGACCGCCAGCTCGGGCGCGGCCCCGTGGCCACCTTTACCGATCACTTTTAGATAGATCTCATCGCAACTGGCCATGTACATGCCTTCGCGAAAGCCGATTTTGCCCACGGGAATCAGGGGCATCACGTGTTGCCCCAGAATGCCCGCCGGGGTTGGATTTTCTAATGCGCCATCGCGAATCATATACGATGCGCCGCCGGGATTCTTTTCTTCTCCGGGCTGGAAAATCAGTTTTACTGTGCCCTCAAACTGATTACGGACCTCGGCCAAAATGCGTGCTGTGGTGAGTAGCGAGGCCGTGTGCACATCGTGGCCACACGCATGCATCACTCCTTTGTTTTTTGATTTGTAGGGAACCGCGTTGGCCTCTTCAATTGGCAACGCATCCATATCCGCGCGGAGGGCGATTGTCTTTACCTGCGGATTTTTACCCTCGATCAGGGCCACAATGCCGGTATCGGCCATGGGCATGGGGTTCAGGCCGATGTTGGTTAACTCAGCGGCCACAAAGCGTGCAGTCTCCTTTTCTTGATACGACAATTCGGGATGCGTGTGCAGATGTCTGCGCAAGCGCACGGTGTCTGCGTGAAAGTGGTTCGATTTTGCTTTTATCGAGTCTAACATACCGCAAAAATACACCAAGTTATGCGGTTGCCCTCAAGACCTTACCCCGTGGTGCGCTATAAATTTGAGGCCACACTGCCTAACTCTTCGAACCTTCGTTTGCGATAAAATCAAGTTAACTTTAAACAGGGAACATCATTCTTGCTCGCGCAGTTGAAAGACTGTTCAGCAAAAAGCTATGTTTAGACAAAAAATAACCTATGAAAACCGTGAAGCAAGTATATGTATTAATTGTTTCGATTTCTCTTTTTGTGAGTTGCAAAAAAACTTCGCAACAACAAATTTCAACCTATGTAATTGGAAAAATGGGCACGGCAGGCGTACCTGCTGTGACGGTTGAACCAACTGACTTGTTACCACTGCTACAAGGCAGTTTTGACATTCAATCGGTTGACGATGTGAACATTCGTTATACGCACGAGAATTTGTTGATGCTGGAAACTCGTGGCCCGGCAAAGAATGGAACTTATATTACAATTGGTTCAATTGTTACCGTTAATGACGCTGGTTTGATCATGCTGTCTGGTAGCTGTTCGCAGAGTTGCACTAGCGTAGCTCCATGTAATGGCTGTACGCTCACCATCAGTAGCGACTGTTCCGGCTACTGCGACTGTAGTTCCGGTTTCGGGGGTAGCTGTACGCACACGGTGAAAACCAAAGACGAGAAAATTATCTAGAAGAGGTGTTGCTGCTTCTAGCCAAAGGCCGCGTATGAAATCGGGCGGCTTTTTTGTGCTCTTTTGTCGCGACTGTTGATCCCGACATTAGTCTACTTAAGCCGAAAGCCACCCGCCATCCAATCCAGCGCCAGCGGTAAAGACTCAAAATCTTGGAACTGGAAGCCCAAATCTGTTGCGCGTTGTTGCATGCGCTCGAAATACGCCACGCGGGCCGGATCGTGAAAGCCAATCGTAGCAATTCTGCGCAGTCCATTTTTTACCGCTTCGGGCAGAATGGTGGTGGTAAACCATTTTTGATCCTCTTCGGGCACACGCCCTTGCTGGCGTAAATCGGCAATCCAGCCGGGCGAGTGATACGTACGCAGCGTATTCAATACTGTCTCGAATACCGCGCGATAGGAATGGCTGGTAACCTCCTTCTTCCAATTGATGACTGTGCAATTCACATTCGCATCATAAAAAAGCAGTGCGGTTTCACTCTCATAAAAAACTTGCCGCTCGATGGACTCCGGATCGGGCAGCAAAATCGTGAACGTAGTGCCCTCGTTGAGGCGGGACTGCACCTCTACGCGGCCGCCCAGCAACTCCGTTTGCGTTTTTACAAGATATAGACCAAGGCCGCGGCCTTGCACGTGGGTATGGAATCGTTTATACAGCTTAAAGACTTTACCCTGCTGCTCGCTTAGATCAAAGCCCAGGCCATTGTCTGTAATTTGAAACACAGTTTCGTTATTGCCTCGCCAGGTTTTCGCTTCAATCACCAATGGGCGGTCGTGCGAACGATACTTGAGGGCGTTGCTTAAGAGATTGTACAAGATGCTTTGCAGCAGGCCGCGAACGCCAAAAATAAACGGGGCATCATCAAAATGGTGGCGGATAGCAAAACCCGGCTGTATTTGATCCTGCAAGAGTACGTAGCAGCGGTTCCATTCGTCTTGAAAATACACCTTATCACGAATGTGCGACACATTCTTCCGCAACTCGATGATATTCGTAAGATCGCGCAGCACGGTATCCAATTCCACGGTGGATACTTTGATCATTTCGAGTATCCGGTTCACCTCACCCGGTTCTTTGATGACCTGCAACAAATCGGAAAGCCCCATCAACCGCGCCAACGGGCCGCGCAGGTTGTGCGAAATGCTATACGAAAACTGCAGCAGATCTGCGTTGTACTTACTCAGCTCTTCATTGGTTTGTAGCAGGTCGCGACTTTTCTCCAGCACCTTCTTTTCCAAATCCTCGTTCAGTTGCTGAATCGTTTCGTAGCTCTCGGCCAGTTCTTCTGCCTGGGCCTGCACTTCTTCCGATTTCTCCTGAAGCTCCCGGTGGGAAATATTGATCTCCCGGGCCTGGGCCTGAAGCTGCTGATTTTTTTCGGTGATTTCAGTGAGTAGCTTCTCCAGTGTTGCGCGCCGTTTACGCCCTGTAAACTTTGCCAGTTGATACGATAGCCACGCGATGCCAAACAGCAGCACAAAAACAAGCAACATGAACCAAGGTCTTAGCCAAGGTGGCCTGCGCACCGTGAAGGGTAGCTGCCATGCCTCGCTCCAGGTAAAACCGCCATTCTTCTTGGCCCGGATTTGTAGTTTGTATTTGCCCGGTAGAAGGCTGGCCAGGTTAATGTGATTGTCCACCACGTCTATCCACGGCACATCGTCTGCCAGGCGGTACTGAAGTGTAATCGCGCCGGCCGAAAACGTGTTTGGCGCAAGTTCAATATCCACAAATGAATTATAGCCGATTTGCAGTCCATCCATAAAACGCCGCGGGTGGCCGTTAATCAATACTTGTTCAATCCAAGGCGGCAGCGTGGGAAGCAAGCCCGAAACTGATTGCACAGAATACGCGAGTCCCTGGCTGGTTCCTACCCACACGGTGCTATCGCGGGCCAACAGTATACCACGATTGCTTACGGTGTTTGAAGGCAGCCCCGAGCCATCGTTGTACACCGACCACTCGCCCGTGCGCAGGTGATAGCGAAAAATTCCAAAAGAGTTTCCAAACAAGATTTCATCTTTTGTAAACCGCTCAATTGTGCGTACGGCCTGCCGAGTGTAGCGATCGCCCAAATCCATCCGCTGCAACGTACTGCCGGTGTAGCGCAGCAGTCCTTCGGAGGAGGCGAGCCAAAGTACGCCATCCACTTCAATCAATTCCGCCACACTTAAATCACCTTCAGCATCAAAGTCAGGCGGCACACTCACGTTTGTAAACGCGGTGTCCGACGGAGCTTTAAAAAACAGGTAGGAGGTGAAGCCGGAGGCACACGCATACAACCCGCGGGTGGTCTGGCGTATCGCATTCACAGTGGCCTGGGTAGGTATCGGTACGGGCACGCGTTGCACCTGCAGATCGGGTGTAAACCGAAGTGCAAACCGGTTGCCATCCTGCGCGGCCCAGATGTTGCCTTGCCGGTCGGCCATCAAATCAAAAATAAACCTCCCTTCATTCTCAAAATCCCAGGCTTTTATTTTTCGGTTGCCCTCGTACACGTACACCTCCATGCGGTTGGACGCCCACAACCGGCCACCAGAAATCACCACCGATTGGAAATAACGGCCGGGCAGGTGCTGTACCACTTGCGCCTCCGGCTTTGGCTGGCCCTGGGCTACCCGAAAAAGATTTTCCACAGTGGCAAAATAGATGTCGCCCGTGAGCGGATCTTCTGTGATGCTTTCGATAAACGTGGGTTCAATTCCGGGTTGCGCAACTGCTTGAAAAACATTTTTCTGCAACACGCGAATGCCCTCGCTGCTACTCAGCCACCAGGTGCCATCGGTCATGCGGGTAATCGCATTTACATCTTTAATGGTGATTTGGAATGGCCGTGTGTAGCCGGATTGATTGACAACAACATGCTGTTTGCCAAACGTAGTAACAAGCAAAAGTCCATCATCCATTTTGGCTACCGCCGAGGCGCCAGGAATGGAAGCCACTCGTTCTAAGGATGTTAGTCGCCCCCCGGACACGCGAAGCCGCGAAAGCCCATCGCCCGCCACCACCCAGAGGGTACTATCGATCCGGCTGATTTGACTGATTGCATTGGGCAATTGCCCGATTTTTTGAAATCCATTTTTAGCCGCATCAAACGCATACAGGCCACCGGGATACGAAGCCGTATAAACTCCCCCGGCTGCATCTTCAAAAAATGAAAACGACCGGGTGAACACGGGCGTCTGGTCTTCCATGGGGAAATTATACCTACGCAGTTTCCCATTTTTCCAACATACTACCGATTGCGGCTCGCCAACCCAAAGCGCTCCCTGCCGGTCTTCGTAAATCGACTTCGGGTACCACAGCGTACTGTCTGTAGGATTACGTGTGCCCGCGATTAACGACCTGAATTCAACCGTATCAATGCGGTTTACAATTTCCACCAGATCAAGGTCACCAATCAGGTACAGGGCGCCGTTTGCCGTGCGCAGAAATTTTTTCGCGTATTGGCTGCGCAGTGCATTTTTGTATTCGATGAAACGGTGCCCATTGAATTTCACTAATCCGTCATCCGTGGCAATCCAGACAAAGCAAAGGGAATCTTGCGCGATGTCCTTCACCACATCGGTGGGTAAGCCATCTTTTACGCGGTATTCATAAAACCTGAATTCCTGGGCGTTGCTGGTTACAGCCGCCACCAGCAAAAAAATAGGGACAAAAACGAAGCCAACTAACCGAGACATGAAGCACAACTTGTAGGAAAGGTATCAAAAAAGATTGCATCGTAATGGTGTCTTTGTAATGCAGCGGTAAAAAAAAAGGACGCGTAGGGCGTCCTTTTTCATTCGTAGCGATGTGTTACAGCCAACTGATTTTATAATCATCAAATTCATCGCCATTCTTTACACTCTTTACATATTCAACTTTCGGCAGCGTTACCCCTGTTTTGCGGATGATTTCATCCAGCAAACCAAATTGAAGTGTGCTGTTAAAAGTTTGCGTTCTGCGCATGATGATATGTTTGGGTGCTTGTTCCAGAATTTCCCAGCCGCGTTTCTGCGGATCCTGAATCATGGTACTGGCTACCAATGCCAGCGCTTTCATGGCGTCTATGGGTGTTGGCTTCTCCGAGATCATCTTAAAGTTAACCATGGCCCGAAACGCCGTATTGCCGATTTTACGCCCCACTTTGCGGGTATTCGCTTCGCCAATTTGCGTTTCAATCCAATTGCACATGTTGTTGTACACCTGCATCGGTACCTGGTTCATGGGGTTGGTCAAATCTACACCGGCTGCCATGCCCTGCAAATGGCGGTAATCATCCGGGTTGTCTTTGTATAATTCAAGAATGTCGGACACAAAGGCAGCGGCAAGGGTAACGTTTTCAGTAGAATGATTCATAGTTCAATTAGTTAGTTAGATGAAATTGCGTGTGTTAATGCGTTCAATTGTTTGGTTTTGAATACAAGGGTAATCAGCTCGGCGCAGCTGCGCAAGAAGTCCGCATCTTCGTCCGTCCAGCGTTTGGTTTCGTGCTGATGTTCGCAGCAAATCACACCCAACACTTTGCCTTGATTGAAGAGGGGCACATCTAACATCGACTCAATGTGGAGCGGTTTTAAATACACCTCAGAAAACTCGCGCGTGGCCGCGTGGGTGTGCGCATGTTCTGCCACGATGTTCTCTTCGGCCAGAACGGCACGGAAATACCCGGGGAAATCTTTGCCGAACAGTTGTGTGCCACTTTCATACTGGCGGGTGGCGTGCAGGAAGAGTTTTTCGCACATAATGGCGTGGTGTTCCGGTTGATAGGTCCAAACGCTGGCGCGGGATACGTTCAGGAACCGGCAAATAGCAGCCGTTATTTTCTCGAGCGATTCGTTCCAGCGGCCGGCTTGCACATCTTCATCTTTGGTAAGCTCGAGCAACCGCTTACGGCCTTCGCGCACACGTTCCGACTTCAACTGTTCTTCCTCCAACACTTTGCGCACGTGCTGTTCTTTTCTGCGCATTTCTTCCTGGGTGGCCTGCAACTCCTCCATATTTTGCCGCATCTCTTCTTCTTGCGCCCGCATTTCTTCCGTTTGTTGCTGTGACTCGCTGAGGAGCGCTTTGACACGCTCCGTAACACGCGAGGAGACAATGGACGATGCCATGTTCTCGGCCGCCTTCTTCAAAAAATCAATCTGAAAATCTTCTAACGGTTTAAACGACGCAAGTTCAATTACGCCAACAATCTCATCCGAGGTCATGACAGGCACCAGAATAACGCACGAGGGATTTGCGCCTCCCAAGCCGCTGGTAATTTGTACATAATCTTGGGGCACTTGTGTCATGTACACGATGTCGCGCTCCAGAAAGCACTGGCCAACCAAGCCCTCGCCCAAACCAATCTTTTTATTCAGATACTTTTTGCGTTCAAAAGCGTAGCACGCAGCGAGGTTAAGATATTCATCGCCCTTCTCGCCTTCGAGTAAAAACAGTCCGCCCTGATTCATATCCATATACTTCACCAGTGTACGGATAAAATCATCTGCCAGGCTCTGCACCGAATTGGCATTTTTGCGGATGACATCGCCAATCTGAGTGATACCCACCGTAATAAATTTTTCCTGATGTTCCTTGCGAGCGGCTACGGCCAGGTTCTGGCGCATTTTCATCAACGCCCTGCCCAGTTCATCGCTGTCGTTTTTCAGTTGGTACGCTACGTCCAGTTTACCCGAGCTAATCTCCTCCGCGAAAGCGATGTTGTGCGTAACGGTTTCTAACTGGTTTTCCAGCGCTTTTTTGTTCATTGCCTCTGTGAGGGTGCGTTTTTCCATTTCATAGGCCCAGTACCCGCAGATAGCTACAATCACAGCGGCTAGTCCGCCATGAAAGATGAACGTTTGCAAATCCATGTACTCCAATTGCGTGAAATAGATTTCTTTGTTGCCACTGTATTGGAGGTATGCAAAAGTGGCATGGTGAACCACCACAAGTAAAATCAACGGCAGTTGCAACCGCCAGTTTTGGTAGGTAATCAACAAAGTAGAACCCACAAAGACAAAAAAGTGCATTTCGAACAGCCCGTGCATTTGGTAGATAAACTGTGCTGCAAAAACCGCCAGCACTGCACCCAGCACATACTGGTAGAGGTTGCTTTTGGGCAGCAGCCATTTTGAAACGAAGTACCCAGCAAGGCACAGCCCACCCACGCCAATGGCAATCAGGTAGGTATCGTAGAAAAAAGAAAGAAATACGCCAAACCCGAAATAGGCCAGCAGCGCGATGGTCATAAACCCATCCGACTTTGCCCGCACCAATTCGAAGATATGCCGTTTCTCGTCTGACGTAAGTGTTTTGATATCCATAAGATGAGTCGTTTATTCCAACGTAAGGAGATTTTCATTCCAGGCACACCCATACGAAATGGTGGCCTCTTCAATAAATACGGGAGCGGCCTGATGATTTAACATCGCCACAAGAGCTAACTCAGCAAAGTTGGTAGCCTTTGCCGTACAATACCTAGAGCGATTATAATTGCCTCGATAGAAGAGGGCGCCGGTGGCATCGACCAGCGCCGCCTGCGGTGTAGCATACACACCACATGCCTGGGCAATCCGATCGCCATGGTCCACCACGTACTGCTGATCTGTACCAAATTCATTTAACGCTTTTCGCGCGGCGCGTTGGTTTGGCACAACAATCACCACCGGGATGGAATCCTGGTAGCTGCGAATTAATTTTTTCAGGTGGTTGGCATTAAATCGGGAACATGGGCAATCCGGATTATAAAAATGTAAGAAGGCTGCCCCGTTTGGCAGGCGGTTGTTGATTGAATGAAGTTGGAGAGGAGTTCCTGTGGCCACCGGCTGGTACCGGACCGGCACTGGCGTTGGTAAAGCGTACTTTAGCTCCTGTTGCCAAAACAACGATACCACGGCAGCCCCACAGCCAGTGAGAAAAAAGATGACCAAAAATACACGCACAGCTTTCGCTTTGGTGTGTCAAATCAATGGGATTTTTAATCCGAAAAACGTACGGAATATGCGCTTTCCGTTGGCATGTAAGACTGTTTAACGATGCCCGGCTTTTTGTTCTACTATTTCCGGCTACGGGAATTAAATTCCTAAACAAACAAGGCCAGAATGCTTAAAAAAGGTCATCGATCTGGTGATCTGGTTAAAGCCGATGAAGTACCAAAATGCCGGGTTTTTCAGAAATGCTCCGAATTAAATCCAAGCGGCTCAAAAAATTTCATGCACTACTTTGGCGAACGCTGCCTGCGCACTCGCTTGCAACGGATGCTGATGCTGGTGCACCACCCATTGCCCGCCCACCAGGGTGGCCACGGGCGGTTGCGTGTGGGTATAAAGCAACACCGATAACCGCGTGCGATCATCACTGCCGGCTAATCGTGGATCGGTGGTAGTATACACGGCCACATCCAGCGGATCGCCCAAGTTAAAAAAGCTGGCTGCGCGGCCAACGCTGCGAAGTCCATTGAAGATGCTTGCACCGATCAGTTGCTCTGCGGGTGAAGCACCCAAGGGATTCCGCTGCCGTAACAGCAACCGTTGCCGATAGTCAATCATCCGTAGCTCTTCCAGAGGCGACAAGCCCACGTGACTATCTGTGCCTATACACCAACGCCCTTGGTTTTGCAGGTGTTCCGTCATCCGGAAAAACCCGTCTCCCAGATTGCCCTCGGTAGAGGGGCAGAGTACAACCGTAGCCTGCGTGGGCGCGAGTTGCTGAAGTTCCTGATCGTTAAGATGGGTGCTGTGTACCAGAAAAAAACGTTCGTTGAGCACGCCCTGATTCAGTAGCCACTCCATCGGCCGCTGCCCATAATGGCGCACACAATCCTCGACCTCTTTCGTCTGCTCGGCCACATGTAAGTGGAATGGATAAACTCCCGGCACGGCCTGTACCGTTTCCAACAGCGCATCGCTGGCCACTGCACGTAAGGAGTGCACGCTGGCCGCAAGGTTACTGTTGGTAAACCGGTTCACTATTTTTTCGCTGGCAGCCCACAGTGTAAGGTATTCATCGGTGGTAGCAGAAAGAAATCTGCGCTGCCGCGGATGTAGCGCTACACCAAAGTTAGCTTGTTGGTAAAAAACGGGAATGAGTGTGATGCGAATACCCGCAGTGGCAGCGGCCGCAAGCAGGCGCTCGCCCATTTCCGCGAGGTGCGCGTAGGGCTTGCCGTTTTTATCGTGGTGGAGGTAGTGAAACTCGGCCACATGGGTGTACCCGTTCTTCAGCATGTCGATGTACAACATGGTGGCGATGGCCTGCATTTGATCGGGGTCTACCGCCAGTGCGGTTTGATACATCGCTTCACGCCATGTCCAGAAATCATCGCGCAGTCCTTCCGGATGTTGTTCTGCGCGGCCGGCCATAGCATATTGAAACGCGTGAGAATGAGCATTGATAAAGCCGGGCAGTCCAACGCCCGCAACAAATTCTACGGCAACGCCATCTGGTATTTCTTTGCTGAGGTACGTAATCTCACCCGCACTGCCAATACCCACACATGCGGGGGTGAGCCAGCCCGCGCCGGTGTAAAGCGATTCAAACCGGAAATAGCGCACGGTACTATGCATGGCGGGTCGGCTTGGAAAGCAACACGTGCGCTAACTGTTGCAGCGTGCGCTGCAAAATGCGGGCAGTACCTGCAGCCCGATCGTGATGATATTGTGTCTCGGTATCGTCCATGTAATTCGTCTTACTCATCTCCAACTGCAACGCATGCACGCCGGCCGCGGGGTTACCGTACCTGCGGGTAATGTAACCTCCTTTAAATGGAAAATTGTGAGCGGTTTCGCGGGCACTGTTTTGCAACACGGCCAACGCTGTTTCCACCAGCGCGGCCGAGGCGGACGTGCCGTCTGCGCTCCCTAAAATGAAATCCGGAAAGGGCTGCGCATGAATGGCCGGTACATGCTTTCGAATGGAATGGCAATCCCACAGCAAAACAGTTCCAAACTTTTTTGTCATCACCTCCAACCGGTTGCGCAGTGTTTCATGGTAGGGTTCGAAAAACCGAAATCTTCGCTGCTCAATTTCTGCGGGTTCGAGGTGCGTGCGTTGATCGCGATAAATCGGGTTCCCTAAAAAATCGGTGGTGGTACATAAGCCGGTAATCACCCGGCCATCGGTGTACAGGGGTTTTTGATCGGGCGACCGATTCAGATCAATCACCCAGCGGTGGTAGTTGGCACGCAGCACGGGAATACCCATCGCGGAAGCAAAACCATACAGACGATCTACAAACCAATCGGTATCGTCCAAATTCGCCAGATGTGTTGGCGCAATCTGTTCACGAATTTCATCGGGAAATAAAGTGCCGGCATGTGGCACACTTAACACGATGGGTAACTCGGTGCGATCGGGTTCCAGCCAGGTGAAGATGTTCATGGTCGTCCGCGCTTGCCGACTGCCCCCGGATCATCCACGCTTGCGCTTTTTCTTCTTCGCAGCCGGTGGTTCAACCGAAATTTGGGAGGCCGCGAGCTGTTGCTGCAATGCCGCAATCGTTTTTGCCTGTTGGGCCAACTGTTGATCAAGTTGATTTTTCTGATCCAGGCGTCGTTTCAACTTCATGATGCGCTGATAGCTTTGGTTGATCCGCGCCAGCGGAACGTCTCCTTTTTCCACGGCAGTGCGAATGATTTGATACACCTGATCTACGGTGCGCTGCTCGCTGCCGGGAATATTATTCGAAAAACAGAGCACGTCAATGCCCGCATTGATGGCGCGTTTAATCGCCTCGTCCCAGCCGTATTGCTTACTGATGGCATGCATGTGCATATCGTCTGAGAACACCACGCCATCGAAATGCAGTTGTTTACGCAGCACGCTGTCTAACACACGTTTCGACATGGTGCCGGGATAGGCAGCCGGGTCTAGCCCTTTGTGTACGATGTGAGATGACATCACCGCATCCGCAAAGCCTTCGTCAATAAGTTGGCGATACGGTTTCAATTCATCGGTTGTCCAGGTGTTGGTTACGTCGGCCACGCCAAAATGCGTATCGGCTGTGCTGCTGCCGTGCCCGGGAAAATGTTTTAAACTTGTAAGCACTCCGATTTTACGATGCGCTTTTATGTATTCGCGGGCGTATAACACAACCGAATCTGGGTCTTTGGCGAATGGGCGCTCGGGCCTGACTATGGCCGTATTTGTTGGGTTAATTTTCAAATCTACCACCGGGGCAAAGTTGATGTTGAAGCCCAGACCGGCGAGGTTGCCGGCAAGCGACTCGGCATAGAACTGCACGGAATCCAGCGGGTACTTACCTAATTGAGTTGCACTTACTGAACGCGGAAACCCGTACTTTTCTTTCAAGCGGTTTACCTTACCACCCTCCTGATCGATGGCCACCAACAACGGAATGGTGGCTGCCTTTTTATAACTCCAGATGATTTTCTTTAATCCGTTGTACGAGTTGGTTGGCGGGATATTTTTTTCAAAGAAAATCACCGCACCTGCTTTGCCAGCCGCCACCTCTTGCAGCACTAAGCTATCAACTTGTGATCCGGGAAATCCAATCATAATCATCTGCCCAATCTTAATGGCCAGGCTATCGCGTTTTTGGGCCGTCGCTCCGGCCGCGATTACAAAACAAAAAAGGAGAACTCTAGTATGTATCATGCACCAATTTTAAGATTTTTTCCATTCGTTCGCGCACCCGCGCTGTGGGCGCTACAAAACCACTGTTCATGTAGCTAAAAAACAGCACTTTGCCTTTGCGCGTAAAAAGATAGCCACTTAAACAATGATTGTTACTAAGCGAGCCGGTTTTACCGTAGATGAACGGGCGCTCGTTTTTGTAATAGTTGCGAATGGTGCCGTTCTGCCCGCCAATCGCCAATAGTGGCAATAACTGCTCCCGCGGACCCAACTGATCTAATTTGCGCCAGACCGCCACAATGCTGCGCGGTGTAAACTGGTTGTAGCGCGACAGTCCCGAGCCATCCACCCAACGCACCGGGTCGGGCAGGTCTGCAAATTCGTTCTTCTGGATGTGCCTGATGGCAATCTCCGTACGTAACGAGTCGGCCAACGTTAACGCGCACATCAGCAACAGTTGCTCGGCAATCATGTTGTCACTGATCTGCATCAGTGTTTTATACGCGCTATCGGCCGGAATGCTTTTCATGATCTGGGCATCCCGCGGCAGCGGAATCCGGGCCACCGAAACGGGACGCTGTAACGTATCCTTCAACACCGTAGCAAGAAATTGTGGTGAATACCGAAATGGTACGTTCCAGATACCGCGGCTGGAAGAGTCCGCCCGCACTTGAAGTTCATTTTCGTATTCCAGTCGGGTTACCGGCTCTGGTAAACGCGGGTGAACGGAAACGGGAACCTTGGGCACCGTGCGAATTTCTTTCGCCACTTCTACCGCAATGAGGTTGCCATATACGGGCAAGGGTGATTTTTCGGGCGAGTAGTCGTACGCGAAATCGCTCCAAGCCCAACCGGCTCCAAACCGTTCCGAAAAAAAGTGATCATCAGAAAAAATCAGTTTGCCCGGCGTGGTGCGCAGCCAGTGAAATACATTTTTGTTTTGGTGCACGGGCGGGTACAAAAAAGAGGGATCGCCCGAGCCCCAAATAAGCACACTGTCGGCCCGGTGTTGGTAGCGAAACGCCGTGAGGGAGTCTCCCAATATTTTTTTTGCGGCAAAAAGCGTAAGAATTTTTGTGTTCGAGGCGGGTGTAAAGTATTTGTCCTCTTTGTAGCCCATTACTGGTTTTTGTCTGACGTCATCCCACAAATAAAACCCGATGTGGTGGTGCAAATCGCGCTCCGCCCGGCGCAGTTCTCGGGTAACTTTAGTGGGTAGCGAACACGCTTGCACCAACGCGGCAAGCATCAGTAACCACAGCAACCTCATACCAAATAGCGTTCGCGCAAGATGTTGCGGTGATGCGTTTCGTGCCCAGCTACAATAAAACCAAGCGCCGCTACAGAAACTTCGTTTTTGTTGGCCTTTCCCTTACGGGATAACATCTCTTCCGAAAAGCTTTCAAAAAGATCAATTGTACCCAGCCGCACGTGCATGAACTCGTCTGCTATTTTCTTCAGCGAGCGCCCGGAAGCATTCGACTCCGGCACATATTGGTTCTCATCAAAACCAGGCAATTCTGTTTTATCATTACGTGCAAAAGTAAGTGCACGGTAAGCAAAAATCCGCTCTGCGTCAATAACATGGCACCACAATTCGCGCACACTCCATTTGCCTGCAGCATACCGAAAATCCCACTTGCGCTCAGGCACCGAATGAAGCAACTCCAAACTACGGTAGCTGGATAGCCGCAACGCTTGCAGCAGATCGGTTTCATCCACAAGTTTGATATACGCTTTATAAAAGGGCGGTATGGTTTCGAGGTTGATGATCATGAGTGCTGCGTATAAATGTTTTCTAGTTTAGCTTTCGAGATTGCGTTGAGGAGGCATGAACAGTTTGCTGATTTGGTACTTCCCCGCGGTGGCCATTTCCATGAAACGCCTTAATCGCTGTTCCAGTGGCAAGACCAGTAGCGCAATGGCCACCTGAATAAAAAACTCAATCACCGGCGAGCTGCGCAGATTAATGAATGAATAGACGGAGGTCTGTACCAATTGTATAAACAGGATAATGGTAAGCATCGAAAGCACCTGGCTAACCGGGCGGTATTTGGGGTTACTTACACTCAGCCAAACCGAGAGCATCACCAGCATCAGGAAAGCAGAAAGTTCGAGGGCGTAAAACCAGGGTGTCTTCCAATAAGGCGGAAGCACGCGTACCTGAATGGTTTCGAGGTGGCGCACTTCGCCAAACAAATCGCGCGACTCTACTTCCACCGCATAATTTCCACTGGGCAAATACGGAATCGGAATAGCATTGTCGTACGTCCAGGGCGACCATTGTTTGGTAAGCCCTTTAAACCAATACCGGTACTGGGTTGTGCTGGTACCCCAATATTCGGGTTGAATGAATTGAAACGACAAAAAGCCCGATTCTTTCACTTCCAGTTTTTTTCCGGCCGACACTTTTACATCTTCGCCTTGCGCAAGTTTGAACGAAAGCGGATGAGGTTGGGGTACAGTTGCCGATGACGGCGTGAAATGATACAATTCATTGTTGGATGCAATCACCCACATACCCGAACCGGTATCGTCTAAAGAAAGGAATCGCAAATCGGCAAACAGATCAAGCCAATCCATTTTTAGTCTTTTTGACAGTGAGCCATCGATCGTGCGCCACTGCTGGCCATCGTTAAACCAGAAAAGCCCGGCGGACGCGAGGTACTTTCGCGTATCGGGTAACGAGTCGTAAGCGGAAAACGCATTTTTGGCCGAATTGTATTGAAAGAATTTTCCGCCACTCACAATATAGACATCCGTACCCACGGCCAATCCTACGGTTTCGTCATCGGTTGGGTTGTCAAAGAAAATTTCATCTACGTTGGTCAACTCGTTATCGAGGTATTCCAATTTTACAATTCCTTTTCTGCCGCAGTACCACACGTTTTGCAGTTTGTCCTCGAAGATGTGGGTAAAGAAATCGCGTACCGAGTCCGGCAGGCCGAGGCGTTGTGGGTTCCCTTTGGAGAGGTCAAAACACTCCATTTTTTCATCGTAGGTGCCTACAAAAAGCTGGTTTAGCGAAGTCGATTGAAACACCGTAGATACCGGCGCAGCGTGGATGAGCCGTGCGCTCACATCGCTCACCAGGTAAAGCCCGCCCACCCCGGCAGCCACCAATTTACCGCCACTTTGTGTGATGTGGGTTACTTTGCCATCCACCCCAGCCACACGTACAAAAGCGTACTGTAGCGATTTTAGTACCCTGCGGGTTTTCTTCTCACGTGTAGTTAACTCTTGAAATCCAGGCTGTGCGCTTGCAGCAGCACTAAGCGTGGGTTCCTCCTCCTTGTTACTGCCCGTTCTTCTCTTTTTGCCAAACAAGCCCTTCTTTCCCGATTGTTTTTCCGCGGGTGCATCCGCAGCGGGCAGCGAAGCGCGCTGCGGCTCGCCCGGCACCACCACGCGCCGGGTAGCGGTAACATAATACACTTGTTCTTCGTACTGCAGGTCCTTCACCAATTTAAAAAGTCCAAGCGAAGTGCCCACGTACAAAGCGCCATTATACGAATAGGCACTTAGCACATTGCCGCTCAATCCGGGGTAGTGAGTAAAGGTGCGAAACGGCAGCGTAGGCGAAATTCGTGTAATGCCATACTCGTGCGCCACCCACACGCCCTGTTGCCCATCACCAAAAAGCGAAAACACTTCATTGTCGGGCAAGCCCGTGTAGTAGTTGGTAATTTCCCGCGTTTCGCCCGTGGTCGGATCTACGAAGATCACACCCCCGCGTAAGGTGCCGAGTGCAATCAGGTTATCGGTTACCCACGTGCCTCCCACCAACGTGTTCGCCTGCAAAAATTCGAATTCCTTTATCTGAACCGGTTGAATCTCGTTACCCGCCACCACATAGACAGAAGGCAGACTGGTTCCGATTAGTGTTTTGCCATTCAGTGTATGCGCGAATACAAGATCGCCAAAATCGGCATTGAACTGAGAAGGTTTAAGAGCATTACCTTGTAACTGATACAACGTGCCGTTCTCGGTGGTAACAAAGGTTTTTGTACCCACCGCAAATAACTTTTTAAATGCATTTGTTTTCTCGGGCAATGAAATTTTTTGAACTTTTTGTGTTTTGCGTTCCAACGAGAAAACAATCGACTTTGTGAGCCAATACACAAAGTTTTCATCGGCTATGCTGGAGGTAATTCCTTTGGCGTCTGCATCGATGCCCGATAGTGTACCAAATGCAAGCTCGCCTTTGGAAAAATCGAGTTTACCAAAACCAGCAAGCCCGCCGGCAAAAACCTGCCCATCTGGCGTGGTGGCCAGCGTGTAGATGGGATATTCCGTGGTGGCCAAGCGCCAACTTTTCCCGTCAAATTCCAAAACACCAGACCGGTTGGCGAAATACATAATGCCGCGGGCATCTTGTACTAACGCATAACAAATGGGATCCAACTTTTTATCAGGTGGTGCGTAGTGCGACAGGAAATAATTCCCTGTCTGACTGCGCGCTGCCACAACCAATCCAACTAAGACAAGGGTAAGCGCAAATCGGTACATAAAGCCTCCCGAAGGTATGAAAAACAAACAAAAAAGGGTGGCTGGGCCACCCTTTCTCAATCATTTGTCTGCCGACTATTTCGCAATAAAAATAAAGTCGCTGCCGGGTGCGTTGTCGCCAAACTCGCCAAAGCGCGGCTGAATTTTTAAACGCTCCACGTAGGTAAAGAGCTCGGGCAGGGTAAGCACACCATCGCGGCCGCCGCGCGAGCGTAGTGCATCCAAAAAGTTCTTTGCAAAAGGCGAGTGCTTTCCGGGAATGCCATCCGATACGTATGTTTTACCGCCGCTGGTCAGGAAGCGTCTGGTCTTGTACGTAAGTTTACGGGTAATAAACTCCACGGGGTTTTGTTCCTTGTACACTTCCTCCTCGCCACCGCGGGCAGATGCCAGCGCCTGATCGAACGTGCCGCCAAAACAAACATCCATCGCCAGGAAGATATGCTCGCACTGAATGTTGTTGATAATCGACCGAAGCCGGTTGTGCGACAGGTACGTGGTTTTGGCCTCATCGTTTAACAGCGATTCTTTCGTTACCACAAATCCTTCACCAAACGTCTGATCGTACGATCCGTGTCCGGCAAAGAAGATAAACAACTGATCGAGCGGTTGGTATTTGCGTTCGGCATATTCACGCAACTTCTTCAGGATTTCTGCCTGGGTGGGATTCTCCACCAGATCGACCTTGAAGTTATAGGTGTTTCGCAACTCATCTGAGATCGTGCGCGAATCAAAAACAGGATTTACCAGGTCACCCCAGTGTTCGTATTGATCTGTGGCAAACACCAGCGCATAATCAGTACGCTTCAGCGAACTGGCATTGGCTATACCCACTGAGCCCACACGCACGGTACGTGTGCTAATGGTTTTTAGACCATCTACGTTCTCCACTACTACCTCAATCAGATTTTCGCCATCCATGAGCGTAACGGTGCGGTCTACCACCAACTTGTTTTTTTCTTCCGGTTTCGGTTCGAGCGGCAAAGAGCCACGCGTGCTTGCCAGTTCGTTTTCGCGAATATTAATCGTTACTCCCTTGATTGCCGCAGCAGAGTGCACCTCAAAAGAGACTTTGAACTTCGCCTCCTGCACGTAGTTTGTTTCAGGGATAGGTGAAATCCACGAAACCGTTGGAATGGCCGAATTGATGGCTCGTTTAGGGTCTGAGAGATCTATCTCGAACGCTTGCGAGCGCGAGGAGACGTTTTGGGCAAACAAACCAAAAGCCCCTAAAAATCCGAACAAAAAGATAAGCGTTTTCATATTGCGTACTTTAAATGTGATCATGCTACTCACTGTTTTTTTACAAGAATTTTACCACCAACAGTCTCCCGGCCACCGCCGGAAGCGACCGACAGCCGATAAATAAAAATCCCATCTGCAACAGCATCAGGTATCTGCCAGGTACCCTGATAAAATCCTGCGGCAAGTTGCTGATTCAGAATCGTATCGACCCTGCGACCCAGAGCATCAAAAATTTCGAGTTGAACGGAGTAGGTTCCAATCTTTGATTTTTCAGGAATTGAAAAGGGAATTGTTGCAACTCTGCTTACGGGACTTGGGAACACGGGCCCGGCCGCTATCCTGGACGGTTTCAGTTTGCTCATCACATCCTTACCATAAAAGATTGAGAACCGAGAAGATTGAGAAGGGTCAAATGTGTATGCCGATTGACGAAGCATGTCTACCGGCACCTGGGCGGCCTCGTCATATAGAATTAAATCTCCAGCAATAGAAACCCGGCTTGCATCCCAATCCAAGATTGCAACCCCTGCCGAACTGGCACGCACGATAAAGGACCATTCGTGCTCATTTGATGTCGGCACAATATCCTTCGTAAAATATTTCATAAAGTGTTCCGGACGTTCAAACCGGATTTCCACTTGCGCATCAAAGGCAGGTGGAGTAAGATCGTCTAAGCCATCGAACGAACGAGAAGCTTCACGATGCATGCCAATGCCGCCCAGATCATTTTTAACTACGCCATCAGAAACCCTAATCGGCAACAGCCAGTCTTCACCTTCGAACACAGGCACGCTGCTTCTGCCGCCACTAGTCTGGCCCTGAAACGAAAACTTCACATTGTTAATGGCCTCGTTAGCAAAGACAAATCCACCGCGCAAGGGCAAAAGTTCGTTGCCGTTGGTATAGACACCATTTGCAAAAAGTTTGAGGGATCCTACGGTGTTGCTGATATTGTTAAAAGTGCGAATGTCATCCCAAAACAAGGGAACCGTGTATGGATTCCCAATCAAATTCCAGCCTCTAACCAGATTTAGCTCGAACAGTTTTGATCTGGAGAAATCCGGAGCTTTCGCATTATTTAGTTGTATCTCCTTCTGTTCAAATGCATTGATAAAATACCCCCGGCCTCGCTGAATTGTGCTGAACGTGGGAAACTCTACCCAACTTTCAACAACGGGGCTAACGGTTGTATTTGCGCTGTACTGTAGCATTCGCCATGTTGTTTTGCTACTTGGCCCCAACTCCGAAAATATTTCGCTGATCTGCTGCGTGTTCAATTCGTGGGGAATGGCGATGATTCGCCAACTTTGTTTTGAGCCTCCTCCCGGCACATTTACAATGGGCCGGTTGGACCCACTAAAGGTAAGCCGAGCAGTAAAGAATTGCGTGGCCTGATTGGGTAATCGGGCTTTATTGCCTGCGGCATCTTCGGCTTCCAAATAGTATTCAAACCCCAAATCATCTGCGAATGAATTCTGTATTTGGCCTGTCCATGGATTTACTTGAGGAGCCGAGGGGGCCGTTAATGGCAGTGTGTTGAAGGTGGCCGCTCCAGCACCGGCGCGCCTATGGAACAAGGTTACCCGAGCCACATTTCTATTGTCGGTTACGGTTGCCGCGATATTGATTGGCGAAAATCCCTTTTCAAGCGAAGCCAGCACACCTGCATCAAAATTGATCACCGGGGCAGTTTGGTCGGGTGCCACAACGGTTGTGAATGTATACTGATTAGCCGCAACGGCCGCAGATTCATTTTGCACGGCGTCAACAAAGGCACCCGCATCCAAAATCACCTGCAAACTACGTTCAAAGGGCAGGTCTGCTGAAGGATCCAATGTGAAACGGGTACCGCTAATCGTGCCAGTGCTCACCTCCACGTTTAAGATCGTTGTTGGCCCATCCACAACCCGGATTCGTTTGCCCGCCACGGCAGTGATGGTGCGATCAAAATTAAGTTCAATGTTCGCGTTGACGGGAACGTTGGTGGCCCCATTAGTTGGCACACGCGAGGACAAGACGGGGCCAGCGCCCACAGTGAACTGCCAAGACGTAACAGGCACAGTGGCGTTGGTATTACCAAAGGCATCGGCAAAGGCGCCCTCTTCTACTTGCACCGCATATTGAGCCCCTTGATTGAGGCGCGCAGGTAAAGTGTACGAAAATGTATTACCCGTTTTAACTCCCGCTGTGGCGGGCAGGGTGAATACGGCTGTGGTCGTGTTGGATGCCAAATAAACGAAGATCGACTTCCCGGTTACGGCATTCGCATCTTCTGATGTTGTGATGTCTAGCTTGGTGCCAGCAAACACATCTGTTGTACCCGATGCGGGAACAAACGCGAGTGTTGGTCCATCCGTATCTTCAATGACTTCCAACGTTTGGTTAATCGCAACATTCGAAACCACCTGCACTTTATTGTTGGGCCACGTTACCCGCACCGTTACTGGCCCCGCTTCCGACGCGAGACCAAAATGTTGTACCAGACTATGCTGGCCGTTAAGCCCGCCGCCCGCTTGAGCAAAAACATCACGGATTTGCGTGCGCGCGCCAGACAAAACCTGAATGCGTGCTCCAATACCGGAGCGATTGGATGCAACCCCTCGTAATCTCACTTTGAGCCAATTGCCGGTGGTGAATTTGTTGTTTTGGAGAATATACCGGTAGCGATCGCTCGTTCCCAACGCCACGTCGAGATAACCGTCATTGTTGAAATCCCCGGCAGTAAATTGATTCTTTCCCGGGAAGCTTTGATTCAGAAATTCGCCATCACCCGTTCGCCTAGCATACGTTCCTGTGCCATTATTCAGGTACAACACAGCGTTTGCCGTGGTTGGAGTGCTGATTTGTTGGTTTACAATCACATCCAAATCGCCATCGTTCTCTACATCGAGAAGGATACCAGAAGTTGTGCCCGCAACAAAGGGTTCGGCAACAGCACTTGCGGTGAGGTTAGTAAAAGCCCCATTGCCATCATTTCTAAACAAGGCTTTTGTTGCTGGTGTGGAGCCATAGGCGCAAACCAGATCCAAGTCACCATCGTTGTCGATATCGCCCCACGCAGCACTTTGCATTACGCTAGACGGATTTATCTCAAGCGATGGAATAGGGGTTTGCGTAAATGTCCCGGTTCCGTTATTTCTGAAAATGCGATGATTGACGGTTCCAAAAATGCCCGCAAGAAAGATATCCGTGTCACCATCGTTGTCGTAATCCGCCAAAGCAATATCTACAACACCATTGGTGGAAGGCTCGTTGGAATATAAATCTGTACCCTGAGAATAATTTCCGTTTCCTTCGTTCTGAAAAATACTAAGTCGGCTCGTGCTTGTTAGTGTCGCGGTGTTGGTCACTAACGCCTCAGTAAGAATGTCTAACCGACCATCCTGGTTAAAATCATACAATGCAATATCGCTAAATGACACTGCGGTAGGCGCTCTACGATGCGCAAGCGTGAAGCCGCCCGTGCCGTTCCCATGGTAAACCTCCAACGCATAAGTGCCGAAGACTGTAGCATCTTGCATCGCGCAAACCAAATCGATGTTTCCGTCGTTGTTCATGTCCCCAAAACGGATGTTGCGGTAGATTTTCAGGTTGGAATTACCAAACTCGTTCAGCGCGACTGAGGGTTGCCCAATATTTGAAATAAACCCAGCCCGATTAACATTACTGTTTACCGCGTAGAACAACTCATCAGTTCCACTATTGTCAATGTCAACCCAGCTGGTGTACAACTTCGATGCCACGGGGTAAAACGGAACAGCTTCAATCGCAGCAAAGTAGGGCTTACGAAAAAGTACCGAGTTGTTTGCTACACTCGGAATATTTCCGCTTGCATTGTAGAAGTTCAACCGATAGAAGTACGTGGTTCCAAAGGCTAGCCCGGCAGAGCGATCTGCATAATTTGTTTCGGGGGAATTCACTCTGCCCACTTCTACCCAAGGTCCGGTAGCCGCAGGAGCACGCTCTACCGCAATCTGCTGGGCAAAGGCGATATTACCGGTCCATGACACCATTATGCCGTTGTCATCCAGCACAGACAAAAAAGGCTGTAATGAGTTGGCTGCTGGAGGCGGGTCAGTTGGGTTTAACGTGAGTTCCGTTGTCTCCGAGAATGGTGTAATTCCTGAAGTGGTACCACGGTTTACTTTCCATTTAATCGTAATTTTTCCTGTGGCGGCATTCCACGTGCCATTTCCATTCATGGTGTAGTTGTTGGAATTGAAAATATAAACCGACCCGCAGTTCTCGATTAACGTGGTTGTGGCGGTATTTAAATTGGTGTTTGGTGCCGCCCAAGCCGGGGTGTTTCCCGCGAAAGAGCTAAGAGTGAATTGAAAGTTATCAAGCCTTGATAGTTGCAGACTCACGTTCAGTCTGGTGCGCACACCTAGACCACTTTCGTTGAGCGTGGCTAATGACCAACTGCGGTTTTCCGGGATGGTCGTGGCGCAACGCGCGGGCGTAACCACGGAAACCTCGTTGCTGTAGGCCGATCTTCCCGCACCATTTACTGCAATCACGCGATAGAAGTAGGTGGTTTGCGGCTCCACATTGAAAAAGATATTGATGGCTGCGAAGTTGGAGGCATTGATCGTACCAATGCTATCATAGGAAGTATTGTTTCCCACGGAACGCTCCACCCGGTAATACGATTCATTGGTGGCATTATCGTCCCATTCCAAGCGCACCTGATTAAACGTGCTGCCGAGTACTTGCAGGTTGGTGGGATTAGCCGGCAAAACTACCGCTGCCGTTGACTGGTAAAGCCCTCGTGAATCGACCAGCACATTCAGCAAACCCGCGGGGTCGGTCTCGACCGACCGTATGCCAAAAAATTCTCCGGCACTAAACCCGAGGTTAGCCGTTAGCCAGGTTTGGCCATCGTCTCGAGTAAAGGTGACCAAACCCGAAGTCATTGCATAGGCAGGATATCCCGATGAGGTTAAAAAAGCTGTGGCCGAGGTAACGCCAGGTACCGAAACCGTATTCCACACCGTACCGTTGTTAGACGAGACCGACAACTGGGCGATGGCACCGTTCGTGCTGGTCAGGTACAATTTACCGCCAAAGCCGCGCAAGCCTCCTTGCTGCAAGGTAACCGCCCCGGGAGGATTCGGAATAAGGGTGGCCGCTAAACTCGTGAGATCAACTCGGTAGTATCTCACACCAGCATCATTTCCGCCCATATAGAGCGTGTTGTTCATGACGAAAAAGGATAGATTCGAGTTATTAAAGTTGAAAGTGCCGGGCAGCCCGGTGATTGCCAACTGCTGCCAGGTAACACCTTCGTCTGTAGACGAAAAGACACGGGCGGTGCTGGTGTTCGCATAGATCGTGTTTCCACTGCTGGTAATATTATTCAAAAAGCCCTCCCCGGTTGCGAGTGCGCGGGGCGTCCAAGTGGCGCCCTGATCGGTGGACACGTATAAATTCGTGACATTGGGTGACACTGAGGTCTGGTCGCCTATCATCAACCAATTGCCGCTCGGTAACTGTACGAAACCACGCGGGGTACCAAGCAAACCGGTTCCGGTCGCACGCGTCCAAGTTGCTCCGTCCGTGCCGGCCGAAAACAGCGGATTGGTTCCAATTACGAGCCCGGTGGTTGAAGCCCGTAATAGAGGCGCATTCTGATATGAACTGAAAAATTGAAGCCCCTCCATACCGGTGACGGAAAAAGTCCAAGCCGTGCCGTTGGTGGAACGGCTGAACCCAACGGTCTCGCCCAGATAAAACTCAGTGGCTGAGCGGGCATAAAACCGGGTAAAAAAACTACGTGTTGCCGCGCTGGTTGCGTTGCTCCAAGCAACTGCCCCCGCGGCCGGGACAGCGAGGGTAAACAGTTGCGGAGTTGTACCCACATTATTATATACCTGCAGCGTAGACCCATAACCCGACATTTGAATGAAGCTGCCGCCGCTTGCGGTAGAAAAAGTCCCCGGCAATGACGGTGTCACCGTCCAGGTCTGGCCCATGTCTGTGCTTTCGGCTAAGCCACTTAAGCCGGCATTTACAAACAAGCGGGCGGGAGATCCCGCAAAGGCCAAAGATCCGCGATGAAAAAACATACTTGCCAGCGATGTCACACTGGAATTAGAAACCGCAAACGTGCCAACATTACCGGTCGCGCTGCGAACAACTCCCTTGTTGTTAACCAACAAAACCACCGCGCCTCCAGACGTTGAAGTAATGCCCGTGATTTCGTTTGCCGTGCTGGCTTCCGAGTACACTTCGATCCAAGAGGATCCGTTATCAATTGAGCGAAAAACCGCCTGTTTTGATAGTGTGAAATTGTAGCCGGTAACAATATAAACGGGCGAGTTGGCGGCCGTTCCGGAACGCTCTACAAGCCGCGGGGTGTAGTTGAAGTCGCCAAAGGGATTGCTTCCCGTACGTTGGGTCCATGTCAACCCATTATCGGTAGATTGAAACATCGCTGCGGACGAGCTCGTTACTAAAAAGATGCTTCCGGCCGGATCAATCTCAATATCAAAAAAGTTATTGTTTAAGCTATTGTTACTTGAAACGGCTACTTTATTCCATGTAGTTCCGGAATCCGTAGACCGGAACAAACCATTACTCGCCACAACTGCGTAAACCGTTCCTGTGGGGTGCACTTCAATGTCAACAATGTTTCCGCCGAGAGGTGCCCCCTTGCGGGTCATCGGCACATTTTGACCGAAAATGGCACTTGAAACTGCGATGCAAACAAAAATTGAAAAAAACCTCTTTACCATAAAAACACGCTCGCTATACTTTGTCAATAATCACTAAAAACAGGAAAATCAATTTCTGGGGAAGTCCGGGTCGGGTATTTCATTTTCGGGCGTAGGCGCAGGGCCGGAACCGCCACCCTCCTGGCCTGCCAGAAACACCAGGCCACCGGCTATTGCCGCCACCGGCAACAACTTTAGTAAAAGTGGAATTTTCGGTTTTACTTTAAACGAGGGGGTGAATAATACTTCATCTGTCTGCTTCGCATCCGAGATTTTAATGCGGAAATCACCACCTGGCTTCACTCCTCCTGGTAGATAAAACGTATGACTCCCATTGTTGGGCTGATTCATTTCGCCTGAAATCCGTTGACCTCCTTTGTACACTTCAATGTGTACAGGATTGGTATTGCCGGCTTTCCAGTTGAGCAGATAGCTTTTGCCCCGTTTGTATGATTTTTTGGTATCGAAGTTCTGCAACTTCACAAACGGAATAAACACTTTACCCCGGATTTCCAGGGAAAGGCGGCCTTTGTAGTTGCCCAACTCTTCCCGCGCATTCCAGCGCACTTTCTTGTCTGTGCCGGGCTTCACCTCCGAACCAATATCGCCCGTTACTTTGGTGAGGGCCGACGCAAAATTATCGCGCGATGCAAATAAACTGAGCTGGTATTCGTTGTTTGGATTACTATCGTCCAAATCGTAGTGAACAACAATGTCGTCTCCGGCTACTTCAATTTTCTTGATGGCTACGGACTGGGCCGTTACCGAAAATGCCGCCAAACAAAAGAAAAGCAATAGAATTTGCTTCATGGGTCTAGGATTAACATATAAAAGTAGGGTTTTTCCTTAACAATAGGGAAACCTCCTACGCCGCGCTGGATACCCAAAATGCACAAACGGTAAACGATTGCGCCAAAAAATGACCTTTCTCGGCCAAATCAGCTAATCCGGCTCCAGTTCACCACGGTTTTTTTCATCGACTCGATCTGAATCTTTACAACTTGATTATCTGCCAATTGCAACTCCGGATCGGCTTGCAACAGCGCTTTTGCCGCGTCGCGGGCTTTTTCCAACACCGGCCCGTCCTTGCTCAGATCGGCAATGAGCAGGTCTAACGCCCCGCTTTGTTGGGTGCCCATTAAATCGCCCGGGCCGCGTAACTGCAAATCGGTTTCGGCAATTTCAAACCCATTGTTGGTCTTTACCATGGTATCTAGCCGCTTGCGACTGTCGGCCGAAAGCTTTACATCGGTCATTAATAGACAGTACGATTGCTCCGCCCCCCGACCTACGCGACCCCGCAGTTGGTGGAGCTGAGATAATCCAAATCGTTCGGCATTCTCAATCACCATTACCGAGGCATTGGGCACATCCACGCCTACTTCAATTACCGTAGTCGCCACCATAATCTTGGTTTCGCCCTTCGCGAACCGGGCCATTTCATACTCCTTTGCCTCAGGCTTCATTTTGCCGTGCACAATGCTAATCGCCACGTCCGGAAAAGCGCGTGCTGCACTCTCGTAGCCGTCCATCAAATGTTTTAAGTCCACTTTTTCGGATTCTTCGATTAACGGATAGACGATGTATACCTGCCGGCCGGCCGCCATTTGAGTCCGTAAGAACTGATTTACCTGTAAGCGGTGGCTGTCGAACCGGTGCTGGGTTACAATCGGCTTGCGCCCTTTGGGCAATTCATCAATCACAGAAATCTCCAAATCGCCATAGAGCGTCATCGCCAGCGTGCGCGGAATGGGTGTGGCCGTCATCACCAATACATGCGGATAAACGTTCTCGTTTTTCTGCCACAGTTTAGATCGCTGGGCCACGCCAAAACGATGCTGCTCATCAATAATCGCCAAACCAAGTCGTTTAAACTTCACTTCCTCCTCCAACAGCGCGTGCGTACCAATCAGAATTTTCAGCTCCCCGCGCTGCAGTTGCTCATGCAAGGGTTTGCGATCTTTCTTTTTTACCGAGCCCGTAAGCAACGCAATCGGAAGTTGCATGGCATCCGCATACCGTTTTAAGTTGGCGTAGTGCTGCTGCGCCAGAATTTCTGTGGGGGCCATTAATGCGGCCTGGGCATCGCCACCAATCACCAGTAACATGCACAGAAAGGCCACAATTGTTTTGCCGGAGCCTACATCGCCCTGCAACAGCCGATTCATTTGTTTGCCCGACTTCAGGTCGGCATAAATTTCCCGAATCACGCGTTTTTGTGCTTCCGTGAGTGGAAACGGTAAGTGGTGATTATAAAACTGCGTAACGATGGAGGCATCGTTAAAAACCTGGCCTCTGAATTTTTCCTGTCGCACCAATTTGAGCTTGAGCAGCCGCAATTGAATGTAAAAGAGTTCCTCAAACTTGAGGCGTTGCTGGGCGGCCACCAACTGTTGGGCATCGCGAGGAAAATGAATCTGGATGAGGGCTTGCCTTTTCGGGATGAGTTGAAACTGCTGTAGCACACTTTGGGGGAGCGTCTCGCGAATGTAGCTCTGCGCTAACTGCAACAGTTGTTGTTGCAGCTTTACTAGTAAGCGGTTGTCGATATGGCGGCTGCGCAACTTTTCGGTTAACGGGTAGACCGGTTGCAGATAGCTGGCATTGGCCGCGCGCTCGGTGACTGGCTCTAGCTCAGGATGGGCAATGGAAATGGTGCTGCCATACCGCGCGGGCTTGCCAAATACAATGTACTCTACACCCGGTTTAACTTTGCCCAACACCCAATTGATGCCTTGAAACCAAACCAGTTCAATTTCTGCGGTGCCATCCGTAAAGTAGCCCACCAGCCTTTTTTTGTAGCCCGCGCCAACGGTTTCGAAGCGAAGGATAGTGCCTCTTACTTGTACCGTGGGAAGTTCCTCGCTGATCTCCGCAACTTTGTAAAAGCGTGTGCGGTCTTCGTGCCGAAATGGGTAGTGCTGAATCAGGTCTCCGTAGGTAAAAATGCGCAGTTCTTTTTGCAGCAAGGTTGCGCGCTGGGGGCCAACACCCTTCAGAAATTCAATGGAAGTATCAAAAAAATGCGATTGGCTCATGCGGCTTTTTCATCCACGTTGCAACGGCCGCTTACTGCCTCCACTCCAGTGTGTTAATCAAATGCATCGCTTCTTTTTTCATGTAATCGATGGCGGGCCGCAACGAGTCGTTTTTTACCTCCGAAAAAAAATACACCGCGCCGCGCATGAAATGGCGGCTGGAATCGGTTACCGTAAACTGAAATTGACTGGGCACTTCGCCTTCGATCTCGGCAATTACTGCCGTTTTTCCCAGCGGCGTTTTTATAATGGTTTCGTCAATGGCATTTGCTTTTATCTGGTGTTTAGCGGTTAAGCGAAAGGCATCGGTGTAGTACGCCTTGAGCAACTCTTCTTTGTTTTTTACCGCCTTGTAGGTGATGTGAATGGTTGCCTTTAACGTGGGGTAATACACTTCCACCCAGTACCGATCGCTGATGGCGGTTGTATCTCGCAACAGGCGGGCATGGGCGGAATATTCAAACGCGTAGGGCAAGGTGTCGGGGCCGGGCACGTAGCGTGGCTCGGGCAGCACCAGCCGGTTGTAGCCTTTCGGTTTTGGCTGAAAATCTGCGGTGCAGGAAAGCAGCAGCAGGCAGCTACAGACCAGCCATATCCACCCGCTGCGCATGGCCTTAAAACGGAAGGTCATCCGTAGCGTTATCGGGCACTTTAAAATCCTCGGCGGGAGTGTTGTACTGCGGGGCGGACGGCTTGTATTCGGCACCACCACCTGCGCTGCTGCCGCGGGGTGTTAGCATCGTCATGTTATCGCCCACCACTTCAGTGGTGTACCGCGTAACACCTTCTTTCTCCCACGAGCGGGTGCGCAACTTCCCTTCAATGTACACCATATCGCCTTTGTGCAAGTACTTGGCAGCCACATCGGCCAGCCCCCGCCACAACACAATGTTGTGCCACTCCGTAATCTCTTTGCGTTCGCCCGTGTTTTTGTCTTTGTACGTTTCGCTCGTGGCAATGGTAAAATTTGCCACCGTGGCGCCACTTTCTAAATTTCGCACCTCAGGATCTTTACCGAGGCGGCCTACCAAAATCACTTTGTTTACTCCAGACATATCTATTGCTTTTAATTTTTGTCCTTGGGTACCGCTTGCGCGGATATTGCCTACGTGCAAAAATAGAAATTACACGATCATCGGCCCGGGTGCCCAAAGCCAATCTCCTGCAAATACCGCGTAAGAACAATTGGTTTCGCCAACCGATCCGCTTTCCGGGCGTTTTGCCAGGCAAAACCTTCGGGCAGTTTTTTCCATTCCTTTTTCAACTCAATTTGATAAAGTTGAATGTGAAGTACCTGATGAGAGAGCAGATGGCGGTAGCTGTACACGGATTTTGGTTTTGCCGTGCGTACTGCAGCCGGTGCCGTTTGTAGTTGTTCTTGCAGCCGATCCCACCGCACCGCCCGTGTGGTTTCCACAAGTAAGAAGTCATGCAAACCTTGCCAGATATCTCTGGCCGTACGGGGGCGCATTAACAATTGGTTTTTCCACATCAACACCAAATAATTTAAATACCGGTGGCGGACTTTCTGTTTTTTTAACTTCACCGGCAGCGACTGTTGTAAGTTGTGCCTGCGTGCAAAACACTGCTGTTCAAAAACACATTCGCCACAGCGCGGGTTTCTGGGCACGCACTGGAGGGCACCAAACTCCATCAGCGCCTGGTTAAAAATATCCGGCTGCCCGCGGTCCATGAGGCGATTAGCATGTTCAAAAAAGAACGCGCGACCGGTCTGGCTGGCAGTGTCTTGATCAAATCCAAATACGCGTGCCAACACCCGAAACACGTTACCATCTACCACGGCCACGGGTTCTTTAAATGCAAACGAAGCAATGGCTGCAGCCGTGTAGGGGCCAATACCCGGTAAGTGCTGCAAGTGTTGGAACGTGGTGGGAAAACTACCCCCGTGTTTTTCTACTACCGTGCGGGCACAAGCATGCAGATTGCGCGCGCGACTATAATACCCCAAACCCTGCCATAGACGCAACACGGTGGCTTGCGGCGCAGCCGCCAGCGCCTGCACGTTTGGAAACGCTTCCAAAAAACGCTGGTAATACGGTAGCCCTTGCGCCACGCGGGTTTGCTGAAGAATGATCTCCGAAAGCCAGATTCGGTACGGATCATGGGTATTTCGCCATGGCAGCGGCCGTTGATGGTGCTGATACCAACCGATAAGGGTGCGTGCAAAATCCGGAGGTTGCATGGGTGCCAAACGCGCGAAGCTGTGAAATTGATTTACGAATTGAAAGAAAAACGAAAGTCTTTGCGTGCTTTTCGCGATTTATCGGGATTAAAACCCATCTAAGTGATAATCAGCAAATTCATTTTGCGTTTGTGAATTGCACTTCTAACTTTGCCGCCCTGAATTTTATTTACCTGTAACCCACGCACCTGTGACGAAGGCCGATGTAATCAATCAAATCGCGGATAAAACCGGCATTGACAAGGCCGATGTAACCGCGTCTGTAGAAGCGTTCTTCTCCATTGTAAAAAACAACATGGCTGCCGGCCATAACATTTATGTGCGTGGCTTTGGCAGCTTCATCAACAAAAAACGCAAAAAGAAAATTGCGCGTAATATTTCGCGTAACACCGCCATCGTCATTGATGAGCACTACATCCCCAGCTTCAAACCCGCCAAGATTTTCATTAATAAAATCAAGAACAGCGAAAAGGTGAAGGAGTTGGCCGACAAAGCTGCCGCGGAAGACATGGACGTAGATTAATAACGCTGGGCCACCCGGCGTTAGCTGAAGATGCTTAAAATCCGAATTCTTTTGATTATTGCAGCCGCAGGGCTGATCGTGCTCTTGTTTTTGCTGCCCAAAGTAGTAGTAGAGAACGATAGCCAACTTACGGCCGCAGATTCTGCCTCATTGCAATTAATGCCAGCGGGCCACCAAGCCGTACCCGCCACAGTGGCGGCCGCCATTGGTAGATTGCGCGCCCAGTTGGGCCAAGGTTCCCAAAATGAAAAAAGTTCTATCTTTGCCGACTCGTTGCAAAATCTGTATGCCGAAATCGGCAAATTTGATAGCGCAGCATGGTTTGCCGAGCAAGCCGCCACGTTCTTACAAACTACTAATGCGTACCGCGTAGCCGGAAACCGCTACTACGAGGCTTTTACTTTTGCGATGGAGCCCGCCAAACAAAATGCGCTGGCGGCGAAAACCCGCGAGTACCTCGAAAAAGTGACGGCTGCCAATCCTAAAGATTTTGAGTCGCGCAATAAGATTGCGATGACGTACGTCAGCTCAGATTCACCCATGCAAGGAATCATGATGCTGCGGCAGGTTCTGGAAGATGATCCCAAAAACGAATTGGCACTTTTTAATCTGGGCATGTTGTCCATTCAATCCGGACAATATCAACGCGCCACCGAACACCTCACACGGTTGTTGGAGTTAAATCCTGAAAGTACTCAGGGCCGACTTCTGCTGGGGGTGGCCTACTTAAAAAGTGGCGAAAAGGCCCGCGCAAAGCAAGAGTTTGAAAGAGTAAAGGCGCAAGACAGCGACCCTTCCGTGCAGGCCACGGTGGACAGCTATCTGCAAGAGGTAAACCAGAAATAAATTCCGCGCAAGCGGCACATTAAAATAACCAGGTACTATGCCGAGTGGTAAAAAACGAAAAAAGCACAAAATGGCGACCCACAAACGCAAGAAGCGTTTGAGAAAGAATCGCCACAAGAAGAAGTAGTAACCGGAGGAACGAGGTTCCTCCGCACGCAAATCATTTTTAAACATCCAAAACTTGAGTTTTGAGCAATGAATTAATCATCAGCGCCACTCAAAACGGATGTCGTATAGCCTTATTAAAAGACAAGCAGCTTGTTGAATTCCACGAAGAGTCGGAAAACAGCAAGTTCATGGTGGGCGAAGTTTACCTGGGCACCGTAAAAAAGGTAGTTCAGGGGTTGAACGCAGCGTTTATTGACATCGGGTACGAGAAAGATGCCTTTCTGCATTATCTCGATCTGGGTCCGCAGTTCGGCAGCCTTCAAAAATTCACCAAACTTGTTAAGGGTAAACGCCTCACCGGAGGCAAGCTGGACAAATTTCAGCTGGAAAAAGACATCGACAAGCACGGCAAAATCGGCCAGCAGCTTGTAAAGGGTCAAATCATTCCGGTGCAGATTGTTAAAGAACCCATTTCTACCAAAGGCCCGCGACTAACGTGTGAGTTATCGATAGCAGGACGCTATCTGGTATTGGTGCCCTTTTCTACATCGGTAAGCATTTCCAAACGCATTGCCAGCAGCGAGGAGCGCAAACGCCTCCAGCGCATTATCCAATCCATTAAACCGGAAGGCTTCGGGGTGATCATTCGCACCGTAGCCGAAGGCAAAGACACGGCCGAGCTCGACCGCGACTTACGTAACCTGGTAAAGAACTGGGAAGACGGCATCGCGCGCATGGTGGAAGGCCAGCCCCGCGAAAAAATCATCGGAGAGTTGAGCAAGACCAACTCTATTCTGCGCGACTTGCTGAACGAATCGTTCGACAACGTACAGATTGACGACAAAAAGATGTTCGAAGAGGTGAAAACCTACGTGAAGACCATCGCCCCCGACAAAGAGAAAATCGTAAAACTCTTCACGGGCAAAGCGAAAATTTTCGAACACTTCGGCATCGAAAAACAAATCAAGTCGGCCTTCGGGCAAACGGTAAGCTTGCGCGGCGGCGGATATCTGATTATCGAACACACCGAAGCCCTGCACGTGATTGACGTGAACAGCGGCAACAAATCCAACCGCGAAGAAAACCAGGAAACCACGGCCATGTCCGTAAACCTGGAAGCCGCCAAGGAAATTGCCCGCCAGTTGCGTTTGCGCGATATGGGTGGAATTATTGTGATCGACTTCATCGACATGCGTAGTCAGGACAACAAAAAGCTGATCTACAAAACGATGAAAGACGTGATGGCCGAAAACGATCGCTCGAAGCACACGGTGCTGCCGCTTTCGAAATTTGGCCTGATGCAAATTACCCGCGAGCGCGTGCGCCCGCAGATGAACATCGTTACCAAAGAGGTGTGCCCGGCATGCAATGGCACCGGCTCGATCACTGCCTCAATTTTGGTTACCGATCAGATCGACAACCATCTGCAACACCTGCTGGTAAAGCAAAACGAAGCCAACCTGGTGCTGGCCGTGCATCCTTTTTTGTATGCCTATTACACCAAAGGCATTTTCTCGCACCGCGTAAAATGGTTTTTAAAGTACAAGCGGTGGGTACAACTGATAAAAGATACCTCGCTGGGTATTACGGAATATCACTTTCTAAATAAAGATGGCGAAGAGATTGACCTCGGCCGTAATGCAGAAGCCGAAGCCAAAAAAGAAGAAGTAGCCTGATTGTACGCTATGCTTTTAACGCCAGTCGATTTGAAATCGGCTGGCGTTTTTTTTCCAAGAGCAATAGCATTTCGTTGTTTTGGTTGCTTGCTTTAACGGAAAATTTTTTCAAAATAAATTTCAAGAGCCGTAACAGGTTGTATCTTTATACAGAAACGATTAGCAACAATTCCTTTCAATTTATGCGAAGCAAAACAATCACTGCAGTTCTTGTTTTATGTTCACTTGGCGCGATTGCCCAACCGAAACTCAAAGAATACCAGGCCGGACATACCTTTTCAGTTAGTCTACCAGACTATATGAGCAAAACCATTGGGCTTAATAGCGCCGCGGCAATTCAGTATAAAAGCGTAGTGAAGGACGTGTATGGATTCATCATTTTTGATACAAAAGAAGAATTGTCGTTGGCCGAGATGAACTATTCATCCTTAAATGAGTTTTACGAAGATTTTATTGACGATTTTTTGGTCGATCAGGAAAATCGAAAAGTATCAACCCCTTTTTTTCAAAAAAAGGCAACCACCAATTTTGTTGAATGTGATGTAACTTATTTCGATAAGGATGTAGGAGGTGATATTTATTATCTTGTGGGAATTGTAGAAACCAAGGTATCGTACTACAAAGTACTTTCTTGGACTACTGCAGAGGGCAAAGACAAGTTCAAAGCCGATTTTCAAAAAATATTGTACAGCATTAAGGACTAGGCCGAATTTGACATTTGCAACACTGCACATTCCTCCCGCGCCACTCGCTAATTCTGAGAACATCTATTTTTGGGAAACTAAACACGGCCAATGAACGAGCGGGCTAAAATCGTTGACTTTTATCTACGGAGAATTGATGACAACAACTTCGATTTATCCATCGTTCGAAAAGAACTTGAAAGTACCGGGATTCCGAAAGAAGAAATACGCGTAATCATTCGGGTTATTGATAGCGAAATCCAACGCAGGCTTCAAGTCAAAGAAACGAACAGATACGCTCGAAACATGATTGCCGTTGGCTCCATTCTTACCGGTTTGGGTGTAATTATTACGGCATTCACTTATACCGGGCTACTAAACATGGGCGACTCGTTTCTGATTGCCTGGGGGCCTATTCTTGCGGGCCTTTCAATTGTAGTAACCGGACTTGCGAAACGATCTCATAAATAGACTGCAAACCCATTTCTTTTGGCTTTACGGATTGCTAAAATGGGCAAAAATCGACCCCAAACCCACTGCCATCCTGACAGACCCGCGCTACTGGAACAATCCTTGTCCGCTGTGTGCAACACAGCATTGGTCTATTAAAACCGAAAAATTATGGCAGAAGTGGCAGAAAAAGGCTCAATATCCATTCATACGGAGAACATCTTTCCGATCATCAAGAAATTTCTCTATTCCGATCACGAAATCTTTTTGCGTGAGCTGGTGAGCAACGCGGTAGATGCTACCCAAAAACTAAAAAAACTGGCCGCGCTGGGCGAATATGCAGGCGAGGTGGGTGAGGCACGCATTGAGGTGAGCTTCGATAAGAAGAAGAAAACCATCACGGTGAGCGATCAGGGCCTTGGCATGACGGGCGAGGAAATCAAAAAATACATCAACCAGATTGCATTCTCTGGCGCTACTGAATTTGTTGAGAAATTTAAAGACAAAACCGATGCAAAAGATATCATCGGCAAATTCGGTCTTGGTTTTTATTCGGCCTTCATGGTGTCCGACAAAGTGGAAATTCTTTCGCGCTCCTACAAGGTAGAAGAAAACGACGCAGCCCATTGGGAGTGCGATGGCTCAACCGAATTTACCTTGGCTCCCGCGAAAAAAGCCAACCGCGGTACTGATGTTATTCTCCACATCAACAAAGACTCCGAAGAGTTTCTGGACGAATGGCGCATCAAAGGCATTCTTGAAAAATACTGCAAGTTTCTGCCGGTAGAAATTAAGTTCGGTACGCAAGAAACCAGTGAAGAGGATGGCGAAGACGCCGAGGGAAAGAAAAAATATAAAACGGTTACCAAAGACCGGATCATCAACAATCCGCAGCCGGTTTGGAGCAAAACGCCCAGCGAGCTCAAGGATGAAGATTACCTGAAGTTCTACAAAGAATTGTACCCCTTCAGCGAGGACCCGCTGTTCTGGATTCACCTGAATGTAGATTACCCGTTCAACCTCACCGGTGTGCTGTACTTCCCGAAAGTGAAGAATGATTTTGAGCTGAACAAAAACAAAATCCAGCTCTACTCACGGCAGGTGTTTATCACCGATGAAGTAAAAGATGTAGTGCCGGATTTTCTCATGCTGCTCCACGGCATCCTCGATTCTCCGGATATCCCGCTGAATGTATCGCGCAGCTACCTGCAAAGCGATGCCAACGTGAAGAAGATCAGTCAGCATATCTCCAAAAAGGTAGCCGACAAACTGCAAGAGCTCTTCAAAAAAGACCGTGCCGATTTCGAAAAGAAATGGGATGACATCAACATCTTTGTAAAGTACGGCATGATTGCCGATGAAAAATTCTACGACCGCGCAAAAGAATTTGCACTACTCAAAAACACGCAAGGCAAGTATTACACGCTGGAGGAGTACCGCGAATACGTAAAAGATCTGCAAACCGACAAAGACAAAAACCTGGTGTACCTCTACACCACCGATACGGGTAAGCAACACACCTACATTGAGCGCGCAAACCGAAAAGCGTACGATGTATTGGTATTGGATGGTGTACTCGATAGCCACTTTATCAACACGCTGGAACAGAAACTCGAAAAAACCCAACTAAAGCGCGTAGACAGCGATACCATCGACAAACTGGTGGTGAAAGAGGAAAAAGTAGAAAGCGTACTCACCCAAGCCGAACAAGACCAGGTAAAAGCCATTTTCGAAAAAGCCATCAACAACCAACACATGGCGGTAACGGTAGACGCGCTAAGCGCAGACGATATGCCCGTGCTGGTAACGATGAGCGAGTGGATGCGCCGCATGAAAGACATGGCCAAGACCGGCGGTGGCGGCATGTACGGCATGATGGGCAACATGCCCGATAGCTACAGTGTATCCATCAATGGCAACCACCGCATCGTACAAAAGATGCTGAAAGCCGAAAATGACGAGCAGCGCGAAATGCTGGCAAAGCAGGCATACGATCTGGCCCTGCTCTCGCAAGGCATGTTAACGGGAGCCGATCTCACTAACTTTGTGAAACGCAGCGTGGAGTTAGTAGGCTAGCCCGATTTATCACAAAACAAAAAAGAGGCGGTCGCAAACGGCAAACGTCATTGCGAACGAACGGAAGCAATCTTGATAAAAAAGTCAAATGCGGTTTGCTTCGGTCGTTCCTCCCTCGCAAAGACGTTACTTTGTACTTTTGGGGCAGCCTCTTTTCTTTTGATGGTTATTTCATCCACTCAAACACCTGGTAGTGGTTACCGTTCATTCCTAATTTGGTGTACACCTCCTGGGCGGAGCGATTGGTTCGGTCTACATACAACCGAATGCCGCGCAGATCAGGATCAAACTGTACTTGTTTTTTAATGTGCAGGTACAAAAACCTATACACCCCTTGCCCACGATATTCCGGCAGCACATACACGGATTGAATCCACCATACGTTACCGCACCGCCAATCGCTCCATTCATAGGTAATCATCAGGCAGGCAATTACACGCCCTTCATTCTCCACCACAAAATACCGGCCCTTGCCCGGGTCTGCAAAGACGGCATCCACACCCCGTGTAACCGTGGTCACATCCAGCGTGATGTGCTCCGTTTCCTGCGCCATGCGCAACTGAAATTCAATAAGCTGCGGTTTGTCTGCAGGCTGGGCGGTACGTACGAGCATAGGTATTTTTTATTTGGGTAAATATACCTCCACGCCCAGTTTTATTGAAGTGTCTGTAAAAAGTGCTCAGCCCTGGAAAAGTGATCGGATTTTTTTGCCGCCGTCATTTTCTCCGCCACGCTGGTGATCATGCGCATGCGGTGATTCTTCTTAAAGAGCTCTTGGTTGAGCAGGATGTAGCGCCAGTAGAGCGAATCCCACACAGCACACCAAGCTCCTTTTTTGTAGTCGCTCATTTTTAAAATGTAGTTGGAGCCGGATACGTACGGCTTTGTGGTCATTAATCCCCCATCAGCATATTGGGTCATGCCATACACGTTAGGCACCATCACCCAATCGTATGCATCAATGAACAATTCCATAAACCATTGATAGACCGCATCGGGATGAAAGCCACACAAGTGCATGAAGTTGCCAAGTACCATCAGCCGCTCAATGTGGTGGCAATAGCCGGTAGCAAGTACTTTTTTGATCACATCATCTACGGGCACAATGCCGGTAGTGCCATCGTAAAAGCTTTTGGGAATTTGCCTTTCGAACCCAAAAAAATTGGTGGTGCGCTGGCGCACGCCTTCCCGATTATACACCCCACGAATAAATTCGCGCCAGCCAATGATCTGGCGAATAAAACCCTCTAAACTATTGAGCGGATAATTTTTGCGCGTATGAAATTCCAGCGTTCGTTGCAGTACCTCGCTGGGCGATAACAACCCCGTGTTGAGCATGGGCGAAAGCAGCGAATGAAAGAGCACAGGTTCGCGCTGCACCATGGCATCTTCGTACGCACCAAAATGCAGTAGGCGGTGTTCCAGAAAATCATCCAGGGCTGCGTGTGCTGCCGCGCGCGTTACCGGATACGCAAAGTTGGCCGTGGTACCGTAGTGATCAGCAAAAGCCTGCTGCACGTATTCGGTGGCTTCGGCCACAAACGGGTTGGCCGCCACGGGTGCCGCTTTTGGAATAGCCATGCCCGCAGGCACGCGTTGTCTGTTCTCCGCGTCAAAACTCCATTGGCCGCCCAAAGGCTCGCCCGCCGCATCCAAAAGCAAGCGAAGTCGCTTACGCTGCCAAATGTAGAAATTGGCCATAAAGTAGCGCTTGTCTTTCTTTTTGAATTCGTCAAACTCCGCCACCGTTGTTAAAAAGTTGGGCGACTCAAGCAGGTGTGCCGATACACCTGCATTTGCCAGCGCTTTGTGCAGGCGTTTCGCGAGATAATCGTCCACCGGATCGGCATAAAAAACACGTACGATGTTTTGGTGCCGGAGTTCCCGCGCCAACGGCCCCAAGGCGCTGTGCGCGTGATCAACGTACGCCACGTCAAAGCCTGCCTGCTGCAACTCCTGGGCATACGCTTTCATCGATGCGCGGTGCAACACCAGCTTCTGCTTATGAAACCGGTAGTGCGAAAAGAAAAGTGCGTGCTCAATTAAAAACACCTTTCGGCCGGGCGCAAGCGCAGGGTGAGCGGCAAAAAGTTGATGCGGGAAAATGAAAGCTGCTTCCATGCCTCAAGGAACAACGCTACCCGGATTTGGTTTCGGCCGTGAACTGGAGCAACGTATCCAGAATCAAAAAAAGGAAGCTACCTTCGGCAGAGATTTAACTCACAAAATGAAATTCCGGGCGGCTGTCTTTTTCCTTACGGTGATGGGATGCCAAACTCCTGAGGGAGAGGCACCCACGATGTACGTTACCACGGCAGACCAGCAGCGGTTGTTAGATGCTGTGCCGCTCCGGGCCGCCTCAACCGGCGATTCGGTGCTTTCACTTTCGTGGGATGCATCCATCACACACCAGGAAATGGAAGGTTTTGGCGCGTCCCTCACGGGGGCATCGGCTTTCGTGCTACACCAGTTGCCCCCGGAAAAACGAACGGCTGCGCTACGCCAGTTGTTCGATGCCGAGCGCGGCATCGGCCTAAGCTACTTGCGCCTGACGATGGGTGCTTCTGACTTCTCTACGCGACCGTTTACCTACAACGACTTGCCCGCAGGTGAAACCGATGTGGCCCAAACCCACTTTAGCCTTGCAGCCGATGAAAAAGAGCTACTACCCGTAGTGCAGGAAATTCTATCCATAGACCCGAATCTACCCATCATGGGCAGCCCGTGGAGTGCACCCGCCTGGATGAAAACCTCGGGGCGGCTGGAGGGCGGCCGACTTAGTCCGGAATGGTATGGCAGCTACGCCACCTATTTCGTGAAATACGTACAACAGATGAAAGCGCGCGGCGTAACGATTGATGCAATCACGATCCAAAATGAACCGCAATACGAAGCCGCCTACCCTACCATGGCCATGTCGGCCGAAGCGCAAAACACATTCGTGCGCGATCATCTGGGGCCACGATTCGTACAAGAAAACATCGCCACAAAAATTGTTGTGTACGATCATAATTGGGATACTCCCGAATATCCCATCAGCATCTTTAACGATCCCGTTACACGCAACTACGTTCATGGTGCGGCCTTCCACTGCTACGGTGGCGATGTGGCAAACATGGCGCAGGTGCAGCAAGCCCATCCCGACAAAAAATTATACTTCACGGAATGCTCCGGCGGCAGTTGGGCACCCAACTTTGGCGACAATCTGATGTGGTACACCGAAAAACTCTTGATCGGCACTACGCGCTACGGCTCAAGCAACGTACTGCTCTGGAATTTAGCACTTAACGAAACCCACGGCCCAACCACAAACCCTCCCGACAGCACCCGGAAGGAAAACCTCGGTTGCATGACCTGCCGCGGTGTTATCACGGTAGATAGCAAAACAAACGAAATCACGTTAAATGAAGAGTACTATGCACTGGCGCAGTTTTCGAAATTTGTGAGACGCGGTGCCCGCAGAATTTCCTGCACGGTTGATCTGCCGCTGCAGGCGGTTGCCTTCCAAAATCCGGATAAATCAATTGTGGTGGTCGTGCTCAACACCACCCACACCCCGAAAAGTATTTCGTGGGGCAGCCGGGCCGTTACCGTAGCCGCACGCTCCGTGGGCACGCTCGTGTTTTAGACATACCTTACTTTCTAAAATCCGTACCGAATCCGCATTGCTTATTTGATCTACATCAAATTCGCATCTCGGCATATAGGGGATGTTTGCAAAAAAAACGCATGGAAAAAACCAACACCCGAATCGCGGGCTTCGACCTTGCCCGGGCCTACGCCATCCTTGGCATGCTCATCGTAAATTTTAATGTGGTCTTTGGTAACCTGAACGACCCCTCGTGGCTGGCCGCATTTATGCGTTTGTTTAATGGCAACAGCAGTACGGTGTTTGTTATGCTGGCGGGCATGGGCGTGGCATTCATGACCGGCAGGCTAGGCTACAGCCCGGAAGAAAAGAAAAAGCTGCGCAGCACGGTGCTCAAGCGCGCCACGTTTTTGTTCGTTAGCGGTATGCTGCTTTTTTTATGGTGGCCGGCCGATATTCTGCATTTCTATGCCATCTACATGGAAGTAGCAGCCCTGGTGCTGTTTGTGCCGAGCCGCTACTACCTGTGGCTGGCAGCCGCAGCGGTGGTCGTGTTTCACGCGCTCATCTTGGCTATTCCGTTTGAAACCGGTTGGAATTTTTCTACGTACGCCTACGCGGATTTTTGGACGGTGTCCGGTTTTTTGCGAAACACGTTTTACAACGGCTGGAATGCCGCATTTCCATGGCTTGCGTTCTTTTTCGTTGGCATGTGGCTGGGGCGGTTGGATTGGAAGGATGCCGCTCTGAAGCGTACGCTGTTTTGGTACGCCATTGCTGTGTTTGTGCTTGTGGAAGCAGTACAATTACTGGCTGTGGCCGATGTATTTCCCGCTGCGGTAAATGAATATTTGGCCGCAGATTACCTTCCGCCTTTTCTGCCCTTTCAGCTCAGCACAATCTCGTTTGGCATATTGGTGTTGTTGGTTTGTTTTTGGCTGGGCGAGCGCTTTGTACACCAACGCTGGCTACAGGTGTTAAGCGCCACCGGGCAGATGACGCTTACGCATTACGTGTCGCACACCACGTTAGGAATGGTGGTATTTGCCATCCTTACCAACGTATCCACAGACGATCTTCTTGCCCGTAACGTAGAAGTTGCACCGATTTGGATTTTGCTCTTTTCGATCGGCTATTTCACGCTAAGTGTGGCGCTGAGCGCGTGGTGGAGCAGTAGGTTTAAAAACGGACCGTTGGAAGCACTAATGCGATGGGTCACCCGCTAGCCCGCCACCTTCAATACCCGCCTAAGAATTTGCGTGCAAACCACTCGACCGAAACAAGTACCAGCAGAACAAAAAATACCCACTTTAGCTGAAGTAAAGATTGAAACGTCTCGTCTGTGCGGATAATGCGTTTCGCGGGCGTATTCGCTATCGTGCGCGCCACGCCACCAAAATTCTGCAACGTGAAAAATTGGCCACCCGTTTTTTCGCTGAGTTGTTGTAGCAGGCGGAAATCGGCCGTGGTCTGCTGGCTTTCGGGGCTTTGCGCGTTCACCACAAACTCGCCGCGGGTAGTTTCCGTAATGTTATTCCAAACAGTAGTAGCGCGGTAGCGATAAACACCCTGTGGCAATTGGCCAATGCGGTAACGCATGTTGCCCGGACTGGTGGCATAGGTGTAGCGTTCCGTACGGTTGTTTTCATCCGTAATTTCCAATTGCACCGCATTGCCATAGATCGGCTCCAGCAGCTCATTGTAGAGTTGGCTTTCAAACTGGACCGGCTTAGCACCAGAAAATTCCGGCCGAACAGGGAAACAACGAAAGCGGCTGCGATCTTCGCGGGTACTCAGGTATTGCATCAGCTTACCGGTAAGCTCCGCAAAGGCTTCCGTTTTTTCCGTCTCCCGAAATTCGCTTAACCGCCAACGCCAGAGGCCATCGGCCAGCAGTAACGCGCGCTTTGCCTCATTTTCATTCCACGTAAGTAACAGCGGCCGGGCCGTAGCCACGCTGCCAATGCGCTGATGCAGTAAAATGTGCGCATCGGGCGGAAAAGAGAATTTGCCAAACGGTACGGACACGGGCGGATAGCGGGCAATGAGCGAGCCCGTGTTTTCACCAAATGCAAAATCGCGAAACGTGCTATTCAGCACAGGCGTTACTTCATCCCGTTGTACACTATTTTCAAAAACAAAAGGAAGGCCGTGCGCGGAAAACATCCGCGGATTCGTTTCGTACCCGGTAATGAGCCAAACACCACCGGAAGCGCTCTTTGCCTGCTGCAAAAAAGGAATCATTTTCGGGTTTAATGCCTGATGCAAAATCAACAAATCAATCTGGCCGTTTTGCCAATTTGCGGGCGCCGGTTTCACGTTGGGAATGTGTACAATCCACTCGTAGTTGGACTGCGACTGAATAACTGCCTCCAGCGCCTTGATGTCCGGATGGGGCGCAGGCGCGATAAGCACGATGCGCTTTTTTCCATCCGCCACCTCTAAAAACACGGTGTACCGATTGTTCTGCACGTTCTTTTCATCCGGTAGTGGCACCACCTCCACATCAAAACGCTGTACACCTTTATCGCGCGCCTCGATTTCAAAATCAAAAACCGCCAATGGCGCACCAGTACTGGTCTTTGTTTGCGATGCAATTAATTGCCCGCCTTTGCGCACCCGCACCTGGGGGGCCGCGTTAACAATCCCAGACGCCAGTACCTCTACACGAAGGGGAAAGCGATTGCCCTGGTAAACAACTTTGTTATAGCCCACGTTGCGGATGGCCAAGTCCGGCCGCACGGTGGTATCACCCATGCCTACGGAAAACACCGGCACGCGATAGTCCAGGTACAACGGCGAGCTACCGCTGTTGTACACGCCATCGGAAACCAATACCACGCCCGCCAGATTGCGCCCCTCAAAATCATTTTGAATTTTTCGAAACGCCCCCGCGAGATCCGACTGTTGATGCGAAAACGTGAGCGAATCAGTGCCCGACAATGTGCGTAGTTCTGCTTCGTAATCGGCTGCGGCTAATTGCGTTCGAAAATCAGCGGCGCTTTCGCGGAGGAGATTTCGCGCCACGGAATCCGTACCCTGGCGCACAGATTGCGAATCGTCTACCAACAGCACCCATACTGGTTTTTCGAAATCATTACGGATCAGCTTCAACAAGGGGCCCAGCAGCAAAAACGCCAGCAGCGTAACCAACACGGTACGCACGCCCATCAGCATGCGGTTGGTTGATTTCGTCCACGGGCTCTTGGCCGAATACAACAACCATGCATACCCCACCCCTGCAACGATACACGCCAGCAACCAACCGGCCGGATATTCAAAAATAAGTCGTTGTTGATTCAAGGTTAGTACCCGTATTTATCGCCCCACAATTTCTTCAAAAATTCCCGAAGCTCCGCCTCGCGTGCGTTCTTGCCGGGTTCGTAAAAGCGCGTGCCCGCGATCGCATCTGGCAGAAACTCCATGTTCGCAAAATTACCTTCAAAACTATGCGCATATTGGTAGCCTTTGCCGTAGTTCAAGTCTTTCATCAGTTTAGTTGGCGAATTTCGAATGGCCAGCGGCACTGGCAGATCGCCCGTTTCGTGCACTTTCTGAAGCGCACTTTCGATGGCTGCATAACTGGCGTTGCTTTTTGGAGAGCACGCAAGGTACGTGGTGCACTGTGCCAGTATGATGCGTGCTTCCGGGTAGCCGATGAGCGTAACAGCTTGAAATGCATTGGTGGCGAGCACCAAAGCGGTGGGGTTAGCATTACCAATATCTTCAGCGGCCAGAATCACCAACCGGCGGGCGATGAATTTTACATCTTCGCCTCCCTCAATCATGCGGGCGAGATAGTACAAGGCGGCATTGGGATCGCTGCCGCGGATGGATTTGATGAACGCGGAGATAATGTCGTAGTGCTGTTCGCCACTTTTGTCGTAGATAGCGATGTGTTTCTGCGCCACCCGCATCACCAGGTCGTCTGTAATCACGAGGGGATCGGGTACAGCCTGCGCCAGTAAATCAACCAGATTCAACACTTTGCGCGCATCGCCTCCCGAAATCTGAAACAGGGCTTGATGCTCGCGCAGTTCTATGCTTCGCTGCTTCAACTCGGTATCGTGGTTAAACGCATGCCGAACGAGTTGCAACAGATGCGCTTCGGTAAGTGGCTTGAGTACATACACCTGGCAACGCGAAAGCAACGCGGAGTTTACCTCAAACGAAGGATTCTCGGTCGTTGCGCCAATTAATGTAATCGTTCCCTTTTCTACCGCGCCCAGCAACGCATCTTGTTGTGCTTTGTTAAACCGGTGGATCTCATCAATAAAAAGAATGGTCCGGGGCGTGTGTCGCGCTTTTTCAATCACCTCGCGCACTTCCTTTACACCCGCACTAATGGCGCTTAATACAAAGAACGGCCGCTTTACTTCATTGGCTATAATGTTGGCGATGGTGGTTTTGCCTACGCCGGGTGGGCCCCATAAAATCATGGACGGCACATTTTGGGAAGCAATGGCTTGCCGGATGATGCCGCCATCAGCCACCAGGTGCTCCTGCCCGATCAATTGCTGCAGCGCAGTGGGGCGCAGACGCTCGGCCAGCGGTGGAAGCGCAGACAACACCATCAGAGAGTAAATACAATGAACAGCCCCCACAACACAAACACGAGGGTGATGGCCAGCAAAAACAAAAACAAAAAGATGGCCCACTTCGTCAGCGTCTTGCGCCAACTTTGTTGGTACGCCCGCTTCAACGCCACCGCAAGATAAACCAGCACCCACAACCCCAACAGTTGCCCCATCCATGCCAGCCAGGGCACCTCGCCAACCAACACCTGCAGGGAAAATATGAGGTAAGCAAAATTGTAGAAGTAGATTGAGAACACCAGATGCTCACTATAAAAATAATCGCTGCGTGCGTACAGCAGCTTTAGCAGCAGCGCGAAAATGGGCAGCAACACAAAAAGAATTTTCGAAAAGTTTTCATCCAGCGCTTTCAAAAAATCTTTACCGAAGTCTGCACTGCGTTTGTACCGGTTGTTGAGTTCATAGTTGCGTTCCGTAAGCTTGCGTATGATCCAATTGTCGCGCTTGTCTTCCGGCAGGCGTTGCTGGGCCGAATCATACGCAGCGAAGGTTTTATGCTCTAGTGTGGTTAGTGAAACAGGTTTTGCCGACTGGCCGTTAGCGGAGCGGAGTGAGTCCAGCCAGGCGGTGGGTACTTCCGTGTCGCCCGTTTCTGTTTTTTTGCCGCGCGCAAGCAGCAGCGAATCAATCTTCACCGAGGGGAAATCTGCACGCAGCTCGGCTACGTCTTCCGGATCAAGCTGCGCCATGTTTACGGCAGCATCGTCTGAGAACGATGAAAAAACTAAAAAGAAAACAAAGCTGATGAACACGTACATCCGCGCGGGGTGGTAGTACCGCTCGCGCCTGCCGGCATTATATTCGGTGGCCAAAAAACCGGGCTTCAACAAGAGGTGGCGCGTGGTTAAGAAGAACTTCCCCTCATAACTCCAAAACGAACTAATGAAGTTGGTAAACAGCTCGCCCAGCGTCTGACGTCTGGGGATATCTTTCTGCCCGCAGTGATGGCAAAAAACATCGTGCAATTCCGCGCCACAATTCAGGCAATGGGTGTTGCTGCGCGGTTTCCGCACCGCTTGCTCTGCCTCCACCAACGCTTCCGCCTGCCCGGCAGTTGTGGTTGCCTGGCCAAGGGGGGCTGGCGATTCTTCCAGTGGCTCGTTTTCTTCCATGAATTACAGCGTAAGTTGTTGTATCACTCGCACGGTATGCTCAAGCATCGCGTCAGTAAAATCCAGATGCGTAACAAAACGAATCTGCTGCGCACCAAACGCCAGCGCCCGCACACCTTTCTCGTTCATCCGGGTTAGCCACTGTTCGGGCAAGATGCCATCTGCCAGGGTGAAGATCACAATATTGGTATCCACCGGCATCACCGCTGCCACCCATGGTTTTCCGTTCAAAGCATTGGCCAATGCGCGCGCACGTGCGTGGTCTTCTTTTAATCGCTCGCGATGGTGATCGAGCGCATAAATACCTGCCGCCGCCAAAAGTCCTGCCTGCCGCATGCCACCACCCAGCACCTTGCGCATTCTGCGCACGGCAGGTGCTAATTCTTTTTTGCACACCAATACCGAACCCACCGGGGCACCGAGACCTTTGGAAAGGCAAATCGAAATGGTATCAAAGTGTTGGCCGTAGACCTGGGGCGAGTCGCCCGTTTCGGCAAGTGCGTTGAACAACCGCGCGCCATCCAAATGCATGTGCAATCCGCGGCTGCGTGCAAAAGTACTGATGGCTACCACCTGATCCAGCGTATAAAAACTACCTGCTTCGCGCACCACCGTGTTTTCTAACGCAACCACGGTAGTGAGCGGTTGATGGGCATCTTTGGAGTTGTTTATGTTCGGTTCGATTTCGCTTACGCGAATACGGCCGCGGTCGCCCTCCAGCAGACGTACACTCACGCCACTGGTGCCGGCCAGGCCTCCGCCCTCATACTTGTAAATGTGTGCTCCTTTATAGCAGATCACCTCCTCATACGGCCGCGTAAGCACTTTAATGCCGATTTGGTTCGTCATCGTGCCCGAAGGGCAAAAAACAGCTGCATCCATGCCCAACAGCGAAGCACATTTTTCTTCCAGTTTATTTACGGTGGGGTCCTCGCCAAACACATCATCGCCCAAAGGTGCGGCCCACATCGCTTGTTTCATGGCCGGTGTGGGCTGCGTAACCGTGTCGCTGCGCAAATCTGCTATCATAACCTGCAAGATAAGCGCCATCCGGCAAACGTTTGGCACAACCGCTGGCGCTAAACTTTCAAAGGTTTGGTGCAATTAAGGTGAGCAGAGTTGTTTTTTAGCGACCAGACCGCTACTTTTGCACCCACTTTACCGCGGGGTGGAGCAGTTGGTAGCTCGTTGGGCTCATAACCCAAAGGTCGTAAGTTCGAGTCTTACCCCCGCTACTAGAAAAGAGAACTGAAAGGTTCTCTTTTTTTATTCCCTACTTTTTTTGGGCGGCATCTCCGGCTGGCGGCAGTCGCCAATCCACCGCACGTTCCATTTCGGGCTCCAACAAATGCCGCCATCCGGGCCGCTCCGATTTCAATTAAAATATACCGGCCAACCACGAGCCACCACAAACCAGCGCCTCCTCCGATCCGGGCAACTCATTCCCGCGCCATCACCAACTTCCGATCAATCGTGTACACCAGGTTCAGGCTCCAATCAAAATCGCGCGCGGCAATGGTCGACTGGATCGCCTTGTTCACAATCCCCGAAAGGGTAACCGGAAACCCATGCACCCCCAGCGTAGTGGTGGCGTTTACGTAGTAACCATCATCTGCATCCACCTTCAGGTAAAACACCTGCGGGTTGAAACTAAAATAGCTTTTCCCCGCTAATTTTATTTTGGTAAAGTTGCCTTGCAACGCCAGAAAATTAGAGTTCTGCGGCCCATGCTGTTGAAAGCCGCGGCCACGCAGGTAATACATACTTACACTTGTACGCGGCGAGATTTTATACGTGGGTATAATTTCGGCCGCCAAAAAGCGCCGGGCTACCGAGAGCGGCTCTTGAATGCCACTGATATCTACCGTGCGGGTGATGTAATTTAACCCCGGCGCGTGCGTACCCACCGTTAACTGGAATCTGGGTTTTAGAATTGCTTTGTAACGGTAGATGAAAATGAACGACCACGGGCGACCGTCCAGCGCAAAACGAAACTGCGGCTCGAAGGTGAGGCGTTTGTTACCCATACGCATATCCAAAAATGCCGCCGGTGCACCCAGCGTAAACGCGGGCACAATCGAGAACCCGTTATTGGTTAACGTGAGATCGGTGTGAAAAACAAAAGTGCTGTCTTTGGGTTGGGCCCTCGCGCCACAAAATAAGAGCATGCATAAAAAAACAGTAAAAACACTCGACTTCATCGATAAGGGGTTAGTTCACACGCCACATGGCTTACAGAAAATACACGGGATTAAAAGATCAATTTATTTTGAATTTCTTACGCCATTACCCCACCTGTTCCAGTTGCCTAAAAAAGGGTTGTTGATAGAACCTTTTGCCGCTCGCTTTGTACAACGCATTGGCCACCGCACCAAATACCGGAGGAAAGGGGGGTTCGCCCAGCCCAGTTGGGTCAATGCTGCTTGACACAAAATGTACATCAACTTTTTGCGGCGCTTCTTTGTGGCGGATCATCCGATACGTGTTGAAATTTTTCTGGTCGGGAATTCCATCTGTGTGTGTTAGCGCGCCATACAGTGCGTTCCCAATCCCATCGACTACGGCGCCCTGCACCATATTATTGGCTGCATCCGGGTTAATCACCAAACCACAATCAATCGCACTTGTTACACGCGCTACGTAGGGTTGCCCGTCTTTATTCACTATGTCTACCACGTGGGCTGCATACGAATTATGGCAGAAGTAAGCAGCCACACCACGGCTGTATTTCTTGTTTTCAGAGTTATCCCATCCTGATTTTTCCCGAACCAACTTCAATACACCGGCATATCGGTCTGCATCGTAGTCGTTATTCTTGCCCACGGGCTTTTCTTTGGCGCGTTGCAAAAGTTCCAGCCGAAAATCAATCGGATCTTTGCCCATCAGCTCGGCCAATTCGTCCAGAAAAGATTGTTCTGCCGCAGCATTAAAGTTAGACCGCGGCGCACGAAAAGCACCAATGGTAATATTTGATGGAATGGCCCAGCCCTCTGCCAGATAGTTATCCACCGCGCCCGCCGGAAACCGGTTGGCATGAATGGGATGCTCCGGAATGCCGCCACCTTTTACATGAAAACCAATCAGGTTTTTGTTTGCATCCAACGCGGCACGATAGGTTGCCGTGTACATGGGGCGATAAATGCCGTAGGTCATGTCGTCTTCACGTGTGTACACGAGTTTCACGGGCGCTTTCACTTTTCGGGATATAAGCGCAGCTTCTACTGCGTAATGTCCGTATGCACGAAGACCAAACCCCCCGCCCATCCTGCTTAGTTGTATTTCAATCTTCTCGGGTGGCAAATTCAAAATCTTCGAAAGTGTAGGTTCAATCCAACCAGGTGCCTGGTGGGGGCCTATCAGCAACGCGTTTTCATCTGTAACGTGCGCAAAGAAATTCATAGGCTCCATACAGTTGTGCGCCAGGAAGGGCGCGGTGTACGTGCGCTCTAGTACATGAGCCGCGTTCGCAAATGCTGCTTCGGGGTCTCCGTCTTTGCGCAGTTGCTGCGCGGGCTTCGTGGCAAACTCGGCCATCTTCGCCAACTGTTCAGGGGTGCTTTCAAGTTCGGCAGGAATCACCACCTCCGTTTTCCCGCGGAAACCTGCAATTACTTCTTTGGTTTCATTGATCGGCTGCCATTCCACCTTTAATTTTTTGCGGGCGTTCATTACCTCCCACGTCGTGTTGCCCACCACCACCAGCAGGTCATTAAACGTTCGGGTATCAAACCCGGCTTGTTCAAAACCGTCCGGATATAATTGAAGACTAAAAACATCCCGAATCCCGGGCATTTTCAGCGCTTCAACAGCATCGAATGATTTCAGCTTTTTGCCAAATGCCGGCGGATGCTCAATCATCGCGATCAACATCCCCTCCTGCTTATAGTCCGATCCAAACAGCGGCTTGCCCGTTACAATTTTTAAACCCTCCACATTCTTACTTGAGTGGCCCACCCGATTAAAGCTTGAAAACTCCTTTAACGCCACGCCTTTCGGGATCGGGTTGGCCGCGGCCTTTTCCGCAAAAACGCCATACGTTCCTGACTTCCCACTTTTTTGATGGTGAAGTATCCCCGCTTTTGTTGTCACCTCTTCCAGCGGCACACCCCACGTTTCAGCGGCCGCCGAGCGCAACATGTGGCGGGCAGCAGCACCGGCTTCCCGCAGGGGTTTCCAATACATCCTCACCGAATTACTGCCCCCGGTAAACTGAGGCCCCAATTTTACACTGTCGTGCGATCCCATTTCAACGATCACCTTCTGCCAGTCTACATCCAATTCTTCGGCAACAATCATGGGCAGCGAAGTCATTACATTTTGGCCAAACTCGGGGTTGGGATTGAAAATCTTAATGAGATTATCGGAGGTGATTTTGATGTAGCCGGTAATCTCATTCCACGCCTCAGCACGAGCTTGTGTACTGATTTGTTCGTTTGACACCAGTTCCGCCAATCCGCTAAAACTGATCATAAGGCCACCGCCCGCCAACACGGTCGATTTTAGAAACGATCGCCTGCTTGATGAAGTTGAATGATTTTCCATTTTCAATTCTTTGGTTTACGGAGTACAATCTTGCTTCTTACTTCGCCCGAGCGACCGTTTTGATCGCATCTTTGATGCGCAAATACGTTCCGCACCGACAAATATTCCCCGACATGGCCGCTTCGATTTGGGCATCTGTGGGACTCGGGGTTCTTTTTAGCAGCGCGGCGGCAGCCATAATCTGGCCTGTTTGGCAATACCCACATTGGGCTACGTCATGTTCCAGCCATGCTTGCTGCACAGGATGTTCCCCCTGATTGGACAAGCCTTCTATTGTAGTGATGGATTTGTTACCGATAGCGCCCACCGGCAACTGACATGACCGCGCGGCAACACCATCGAGGTGAATCGTGCAAGCGCCGCACTGCGCAATGCCGCACCCATATTTGGTGCCCACCAGATTCAGGTGTTCGCGCAGTACCCAGAGCAAAGGTGTTTTGGGGTCAACATGAACTGTCTGTCTTTTGCCGTTAACGTTGATATTCAGTGTTTCCATACTCAATAAATTTCAATTTCGGTTTATACGCTTGCCAATGGTTACAATAACCAGAACTCTTCGACTTTATTTTTTTGCACGAAGATGGATCTAAGAACGGCTGTTCACTATTTATTTGTCTGTTGTGCAGACAAACCCGTATAGCGATCGCCTACTATTGTTATTTTATTCACCTCTGCCGTGAGCATATTTAGTTCGTTTGAAGAAAAAACGTAATCAGCCGCCCACACATTCTCCTGAAAATGAGCCAGCTTGGTAGTGCCGGGTATGGGAACAATAAACGGCTTTTGCGCCAACAACCAAGCTAACGCAACTTGGGCTGCGGTTAGGCCCCTGTGGTCGCCAAACTCCTTTAAGGTTTCAATTAATGGCCAGTTAGCAATCAGTGCCTCTTTTTGGTAGCGTGGCAACGAAGCCCTGTTATCATTTGCTGCATTATACTTGGTGCGTTCATTCAAATATCCGGATAACATTCCGCGACTTAACGGACTGTATGGCACAAAACCTATCCCCAACTCTTCGCACACTTTAATTACATCGTTTTCGGGTTGCCGCGTCATGAGTGAATATTCACTTTGCAAAGCGGTAAGCGGTTGCACGGCATGGGCCTTTCTGATGTTCTCGCTGTTGGCTTCGCTCAAACCAAAATTCTTTACTTTCCCTTCTTTTATAAGCTCCTTCACCGTACCGGCAACCTCCTCAATCGGAATGTTCGGATCAACCCGATGTTGATATAGCAAGTCAATATAATCAGTCCGCAAACTTTTTAATGAACGTTCAACCACTTGCCGGATTCGTTCAGGGCGGCTATCTAAACCCAAGGTTGGTTTACCATCTTTAAATCCGAATTTTGTTGCAATAACTACGTCTTTGCGGGAAGGTGCTAATGCCTCCCCCACCAGTTCTTCATTTACCCATGGGCCGTACGCCTCGGCCGTATCAAAAAAATTTACACCAAGCTCTGTTGCCTTGCGAATCAGCGTAATCATTGCTTTTCTGTCAGGAATAAAACTACGGTGATAGCTCATGCCCATACAGCCAAGGCCCACCGCAGATACTTTCATACTATGCTTGCCAGATCCTATGATACGATATCGGCCTGGAGTTACTTTTTCTCTATTTTTCAACGTGTTGCTTTTTGTCTCGTGACTCGCAGCAAGGGTGTGCTGCGTCATGAAAGTAGCCCCCAGTAGGGCACCCATCTGTAAAAATTGACGCCTGCCAGAGATAAAACCGGAGGCATTCGTTCTATTAATTTCGTTGGTTTGCGTTTTCATTTTAATATGAATCGAGATTCAGGATTTGCCGGTTAAATTCATTTTCTAAACCTAAAATACTCATCAAGAAAGTTCAAGACCTAAAAGCCAAAGGCCACAAGACCAGAATTATGTTCGATTTATTGCCAAAAATCACAAGGTTTTGATTCCCACAATGGATACAAATTCCGGAATTCCTTACCCATTTCACTGATTTGGCCGGGCGGGCACGAAAAACGGCCGGGTACGCTTTATTTTTGAATATGTTTCAAACCCGATGAGCATGCTGATTTTTGATACCATTACCCAGTACAATGCGTTTAACAACAACGAAACGCTCCATCCGCTGGTTGGCGTGGTAGACTTATCTAAAGCAGCACCACGAACACTTAGGCGAATGCGCTTCGGCTTTTATACGATCTTTTTAAAAGAAGTGAAGTGTGGCGACTTGCGTTACGGATGCACCCAGTACGACTACGAAGAAGGTACATTGATATTCATCGCACCCGGCCAGGTAGTTGGATCCGAAGGTGATGAGTACTATCAACCCAAGGGGCTCGCATTGGTTTTCCATCCCGATTTCATTCATGGTACATCGCTGGCCCGAAGGATCCATGAGTACACGTTTTTCTCGTATGCGGTGCACGAGGCGTTACACTTATCCGAACACGAGCGGCAAATTATGCTCGACTGCTTCTCGAAGATTCAGGTAGAATTAAATCAGCGGCTGGATAAACACAGCAGAACACTGATCGTCTCCAACATCGAACTATTTCTCAATTATTGCACCCGGTTTTACGATCGCCAGTTTATCACGCGGGAAAACTCGGTGAAAGGCACAGTAGCACAATTCGAAGCATTGCTCAATACATTCTTCGCATCAAACAAACCTCAAGAAGTAGGCCTGCCCACCGTTGCCTACTGTGCGCAGGCATTACATCTCTCGCCAAATTACTTTGGAGACCTTATCAAAAAAGAAACCGGCAAAACCGCGTTGGAGTACATTCACCTGAAATTAATTACGCTGGCAAAAGAGAAGGTCTTTAACCGCGATAAATCGATGAGTGAAATAGCCTACGAATTGGGTTTTAAATACCCCCAGCACTTCACTCGCTTCTTCAAACAAAAAACAGGTGTTGCTCCGTTGGAGTACCGATCCCTAAACTAAATTACCCGGACCCCAGAGTTTGGTACCGATGGTAATTTTAGCCGTTGCCCACGTGGCCAGGCGTGCAACCCTGAGGCTAAAATTACCGGTAACCACTGGCTATTGACTGTCTTTCAAATACTGATCTAAGAACTTCAGCACCTCTTCAGCGGCTTTGATGTTGTTTTCTTTCTTTACAAATCCATGACCTTCATCTGGGAAGATGACGTACTCTACGGGTACGTTGTTTTTCTTCGCAGCCGCTACAATCTCATCCGACTCCACCTGTAGCACCCGCGGATCGTTGCTGCCCTGCAATACAATAAATGGCTTCTTGATTTTTTGGGCATGGAAGAGCGGTGACTTGTTATACAGTGCCACCGAATCTTTCACCGGATCGCCCATCTCGGTGTAGAGCGCCTCACGGAAGGACGTCCACCACGGGGGAATGCTCTTGAGCGTGCGCAGCCAGTTGGTGACGCCAAAGTAGTTTACGCCTACATTAAACTCATCGGGCGCAAAGGCGAGGGCGGCCATTACCATGTAACCCCCATAGCTGCCGCCAGAAATACCAATCTTTTGCGCATCGATAAAATCGAGCGACTGCAGATATTGCTTGCCGGCAATACAATCTTTTAAATCTTCATTACCATGGCGTTTATCATCGGCTGCAAAAAACGTTTTGCCATAACCTGAGCTGCCGCGGTTGTTCACGCATAAAATGGCGTAGCCGTGATTGATCAGATACTGATAGCCGCTGGAGTAATTCAGGCGTGTTTGCCCACCGGGGCCGCCATGTACCTGCACTAACGCGGGCACTTTCTGGCCTTTCTTAATTCCCCTCGGCTTGTACAACAGGGCCGGTATCTCCATTCCGTCAAACGACTTAAAGCGCACCACCTCGCCTTCGACCAGATCATTTGCATCAATTTCAGGCGAGAGGGTATTAGTCAGTTGTTTGATTATTTTTGTTTCGAAATTATACAAGTAAAGGTTTTGGGGTGAGCGGGAAGTACTCACATAAAATGTCATGAACTTTTCGCTATCGGAAATGTTTACTCCGGATACGTCTCCGGCCGGCAGGCCAGCGATCTCCAGGGGTTTCCCGTTCTCATAAATTTTTACCTCCGTACGGGCATCGTTGTTGATGGCCACCACGCGGTACTTACCGGTGCGCGACTGGTAGGCAAACATGATGTCCCACGGGGCTTCTTCTACTTTGGCTTTGGCTCCGTTGGCAATATCGTAGCTGGCCAGGTAGGCAAATTCGCTGCCTTCATCTGTGAGGAAGTACAGCGTTTTGCCATCGAGGCTGAAGTATTGCGGGGTGAACGACATGTCGCCTTCGTGTTGCGAAATATGTTTCATTTGCTTGCTCTGCGTATCGAGCAGGTACATGTCGTTGTTGTTGGTGGTAATGGCCTTAGTGAGCGCAATGTAGCGGCCGTCATTGGAGATTGCAGCCGGATCATATCCCTCCTTGTTCTGGTAGATCATGGAAGATGCAAACACATTACCCTCCTTGGGGGCCGCAGACACATCCACTTTATAAAGATCAAAAAACTGTTTATCGCGGCTGTTTGAAGAATAGTACATCAGCTTCTTATCGTAGCTCCAGCCATAGAAGTTTGCCTTAGCCGTGGAGTCGGAAATCAGGTCAACGGTGGAGCCATCGGCATCGCGCACAAAAATGTGGTCGATTTCATTGCCGCCTTTGTCCATCGTATATACTACGCGGTCATCGGCCGGAAAATAGGAAGCCGGAAAAACCGATTCCCCGGTTGACGAGGTGAGCTGCCTTTTCTCCATCGTCTTCAGGTCCAGCTCAAAGGCATTAAAGATACCCGTTTCATTGGAACCCAGAAGAAGTTTAGACTCATCGGGTGAAAACCCCGCGCTGAAGATATTTTTCACATCCATGAATTGCTGGATGGTGTACTGTTTGGGGGGCTGTTCTGTTTCGGGTGTTTGGCAGGCTATGACAAGCGCAACCAGGGTCGTGGCAAGCAGGATTTTGTTCATGACATTTTTTGTTTGGCGAAAGCGAAGATACGGCAGTTTTTTGATGATTGCTGTGCGTTCTTTTTTGGAATTTCAATACTGTTACCTTGCGTGAAGCCCTTGGCGCCAGCAGCAGAAAAAAGAAAAAATTCATTCACCATGACAAACGAACAAGTTGCATCATTACTTGAACGTATTGAAAAGCTCACCACCCAACACAAACCCTTGTTTGGGCTCATGGACGTAAGTCAAATGGTTTGCCATTGCACCGATCAAATCCGAGTGGCTCTGGGCACCAAAATCCTACCGGAGCAAGCGGGCGTTGACCCTGAAAAAATAATAGCACTGGCTAAGGCAGGCAAGCAGGTGCCAACGCCAAAAGGTCTTGGACAAAGAGAAGGCGAAGGAACTTACCCAACGCTGTTGGCAGCAGACAAAGAGACGCTAAAACAACATTTGATTCGGTTCGCTCGCCTGCCAACGGATTTTCAACTCGCGGCACACCCCTACTTTGGATCAATCGACCGGGCACGATGGAATTCTTTGGTGGTTTATCACCTCAATCACCACCTGACGCAATTCGGTGTTTGACAAATTACCTGACAAACAAAGTAATCCAAATAAACCTCTCGCCTTTTTTACCGACTACGTGCAAGGGATAGTAGCGGAAATCCCACGCGTTTCGCGTGGATTGCAGCGAATAGCCCGGCCCGGGCGCGCCGGTGGTGGGCGGGCAGGGTGCACCCCAACTACTGCACAAATAAACCCGCGCGCAGCAGTTGGTACACCTGATCGAGCTTCGCCTTTTTCTGCGCCACACGTTTTTCGCGAATGGCGTTTGATGCTACGCGTGTGCGGAGTGCAAGCGCAAGGTCGTGCCAATCGCCAATTTTATCTTCCAGCTCTGCTGCTGCCTGCATATTAAAACGCGTATGAAGGCATGTGTGCAGCGCGTTGGATACCTCTGCGCTATAGATTAACTCTTTGAGCAGTTTGCGGCTGCGGTGCAATTGGTGCGTGAAGAGCAAAGGCGTGATGCGCTTTTTAATGCGCGCCGCCAGCCGGTTGCCATACGCGGCCACGCCGGGCAATTTAACGGAGGACCATTGGTGCGCGATGTGCGGGGCCGCCAGCACCAGTTGCTGTTTGCTGCGGGGCAGTTGTTTCAGGAAAATGCGCAGGAGTTTTTTCTCGCGTGCGTCGGGTGGGGCGGCTGTACCCTGCATGCGGTAGCGGTTTACCTGGTGCCCGCGAATTTTGCCTGCGCCGTTGAATAACTGCACGTACGGAAGAAACAGGCGTGCCGACTGTGGTGGCCCGTAATGCTTCATGAGCTTACGCAGAAACCGGATGCGCTTGAGTTGCACGCGCAGGTGGTGCAACCCCTCGGCCGATGGTGTTTCGCGCAGGTGCGCACACAGCCGCACAACTTCAGCATGTACGTGTTGAAAATAGTTTTTTACAGCCGTGCGCATGAGAGCCATTGGGCGTAGGAAGAATGACCCAAACCTATTGCTTTTTGCCGGGGGCGAAAATGACGTCCGTCAGTAAAATCGCCCCGGTGATGCGATTCGCCATTCCGTTTGTGCCAAATCTATTGCCGCTCGCGCCGCACTGCCTGTTTGCCGGGGCCACATGGATGGGGAATTTACAGTTGTGCCTGTTGAAAGCCGGAAAATACCGCCCGGCAACGTGCGGCCCGGGTTGATCCATCGCATTTTTTAAATTGCTAATCGAAACGATTGATGCATCCTGGAACGACATTTTTTAAACTGGCCAACTGGACTTTTGGTGGGATTGTAGCGCTGATTGGGCTGATCAACACGTTTTGGGGCAACGACCCGGGATTTGGTTTGTTTTTACTGCTGTTGGCGCTGCTCTACTTCCCTCCGATTGCCAACCAGCTTCGCCTGCGCGTGGGCATTTCTGTGCATTGGGTGGTTAAAGTGGGGCTAGGCATTTTGATCTTGTGGGCTGCGTTGGGTGTGGGCGAGTTATTCGCGAAAATTAATCTCATGCGTGCAGGTTAACGCCCGTGCGCTATGGCGGGAAGAGCCGCCTACCGCAGCAACTGCTTGAACTCACGCTCGAGCACAGGGTTACTCGGGGCGTAGGCCTCGGGCGCCAGCGTTTCGCCTTGCTTGCCAATCCACACAAAGTGCGGCACGTCTTTTACCTGAAATTCACGCGCGGCTGCGCAACGGGCGCCCAGCCGGTAGTGGATGATGCCATCGGCAAAGAGATTGTACTTTGCCATTGCCGCCCGCCAGCGCGCTTCGTCTTCTTCCACCGAGAGCAAAACAAAAACAATTTTATTGCGGTACACCCGCTGTAACCGTTTAAATAATTCCAGCTCCACCAGGTACGGAAAGCAATCGCTCGACCAAAAACCGAGATACATCAACTGCCGCCCGCGGCTGTACGTGCGCAACCACTCCAATTTCTTTTCGCCCTCCACTCCGCCATCGGATACGTGGAACTCATACTGTTGGTAGAGATCGAATTGTTGCGTCAACGACTTTCCGCCACCCAGGTCGTTGATGATTTCATCTTCCAACGGTGTGGTTTTTAACACCGTGTTGTTGTTCCAGAAAACAGAGTCGTACGGAATTTTGAGTAGTTCTGCTTTGGTTGGCTCCCGGCCTGAAAATCTCTCTTCTGCGCGTTGGCGAATCTCTACCGACATCAACTCGATGTGAAACATGTGTGCACTGCCGTCCGCCGTGTGGGTAACGCCTTCGCGAATGAAATGGTAGGGGTAGTATTTGGAATCGAATTTGCGATAGAATGCGATTGAACGGACTTCATTGAGTCCCTCCGTTTTGATGTCTTCTGCCTTTACAATCGCAAAACTATCCATGGTGATGTAGAGTATGCCGCGCGCACCGGGTAATTGCTTAAAGCCGGTGGTGGTGAGTACAGAATCTGTTTTGTATTGGTAGCTGATTTCGTACACCTGCTGGCCATCGTAGTTGGTAACGCCATTAAAGATAAAGGTGTAATCTTCTCCGTCCATTTTAAGGTTACTTACATCCGTGTAAAACGAAATGTGATTCAGCTTTTCGCGGGTTTGATAGCCGCACACGTCTGCCTGCAGAATGTACCGGATGGAAATCGGTTCGTGGCCTTGTGCCATCACCGTCTTGTCTAGGCTTCTGCGAAGTTGCGTTACGCGAATCGCGTCGCGCACACCGGCAGCGGCCTGCAGGGCGCGGTAGCCCTGTTCTTTCCAAACGTCTACCGAAGCTTCAATAAGGCGGCCGTACTCGTCATCATCTTTGTTGTAGTGGCGATAGAAGAACCTTTGTAAAAAAGGCTGCGTAGCATAGTTGTCGTTTATCGCGCTGAAGGCTTTTCGTACAATTTTTCGAGCGTTTAGCTCACGTTGGAAGATCACTACCTCGGCCAGTTGCGTCGCCACTGGGGCGAGCTCCACCCGTTGCAGTTGATCCACCGACCGGATCACCACGGATTCGTAGCCGATACAAGTAATTTTAATGACCACCCCCGGCTCTACAGCCAACGAAAACTGGCCGTTGAGATTGGTGCTGGTACCACGGGAGGTACCCACAATGCCAATGGAAGCAAACGGAACCGGTTCGCCCGTTTCTTTATCCACTACCTTTCCATCTACGCGCTGCTGCGCAAACGCCGGTATTGCAAACGCCACCCACAAAATCAGCCATCTATACATTGCAAACATTGCTGGCCAAAGGTATTATCGAAACGTTACTTGTAAAAGACCGTTTTGCTAACGTGCGTGGAAAGAAAAAATTCAAGACGCATGTAAGGCGTGGCGGACTTCATTAAACAACAATCCGCTGCCACCCCCGTAGTGACGAATTATTTTTATGGCCGGGTTGCGGGCAGAAAATTCCTTACGCAAAACCGCCTCAGCGTTTTCTTCCACACCACCGCCAATGAGTACCAGATCAAACGGCTGAGCCGCGAACAACCGTTGGGCCTCCTCGTCCGTCAGGGCGCCTGCGGCTTGCCAGCCCGGCTGGCTGTGAAGCAGGCGCAGCACAGTGTCCATGATTTGGGCATGGCGACCAATAACCAGTATCCGGAGATTATCCATTCCAAATTCCCACACGCTGATGAACATACTGCGGTGCTGCCAACTCAGCTACAATAAACGCGCCCAGGTTACCGCCCGAAACCTGCTGAGGGCCGCCGGGCATCGTTGCTGCTTGGTGCAAATACCTTCCGTTTGCAGGCTGGGGCAAAATGACTGGCGGGCAAACGAGTGTCCATGCGAGCGGACTAGCTTGTAACGTTTGCCACACCACGCGGTGCTCTTCTGATATGGGCTGATACACCGACGGAAACCACGGCTGTTGGTAGTTGAGGCTGCTTTCTGTAGCCTGCAAAATGCCAAAAGCTGCCAGCGCAATCAGGCGGTTCACGCCGCATTGCTGCAGGGTGCGAACGATGTGTACCATCCCGCGCGACTGCGTGTGGGTTTGGATGATCAAGCCTTCGGAGATCGTAGATACAATCGCATCGGCTCCTGCAATAACCGGCTCAATTGATTCGGGTTGTAGCACATTCCCGGCTACAACGTGCAACCCTGGGCGGGCGGCCACACGCTCGGGCGTACGAACCACCGCGGTAACCTCGTGGCCCGCGGCAAGTAGTTCAGCCAGTATGTAACGGCCGGCATTTCCGGTTGCCCCAAAAAGCGTAATCTTCATGTGCTTTCGCATTGTTTGCCAAAGATCGGTAAGGATGAGCAAACCCTTCTGCCCGGCATGGCAGCTTCGGGCGTTACCTTAATTCATCGGCACATCCATCAGGAGCAACTCAGTATCTGCGGTAGCTTTCACCGTTAGGGTATCTACATTCCAGCTTCCCAGTCCATCGCGCATGCGCAGCGGCTGCCCGTTAACAACTGCCTCCCCGCGAATCATAAACGCATAAACCCCATTGCCCTTTTGGCGAACAGCATAGCTGGTTTCGAAACCTGCCTGCAAATTCCCTAACGAAAACCAGGCATCCTGATTTATGCCCACGCCTTCGCCTGCTGCCAAAGGACTAACTACAGTTTGAAACCGGTTCAGGCGCGCTTCGGGCAAAAAGGTTTTCTGATCGTACCGAGGCTGAATATCGCGCTGCTTGGGGAATACCCAAATCTGCAGGAAGTTCACTTTTTTGTCTGCATGGTGATTGTACTCGCTATGGTAAATGCCAGTGCCAGCACTCATGATCTGCACATCGTTCTGGCGAATCACCGCGCGGTTACCCATGCTGTCTTTGTGTTCCAGGTCGCCCACCAGCGGAATGGAGATGATCTCCATGTTGTCGTGCGGATGGGTGCCAAAGCCCTTGCCGCCATCTACCCAGTCATCGTTCAGCACACGCAACACGCCAAAGTGCATGCGGGCGGGATCGTAGTAGTGCGCAAAACTAAAGGTATGGTGCGAGTCGAGCCAGCCGTGGTTGGCGTGGCCGCGGGTCTCGGCTTGGTGTAAAACGGTATTCATGGTTTTTGTCTGTACGCTTGGCAAATGATTGAACCCCACCTGCGGAATCCCCGCGTCAGCGCGGGCCCAGCCGGTTGCGCCGGCGGCGGTAACCCACCCGAGGTTTCTCAGAAAACTTTTTCGGTTCATCAGTGGAATAACGCGGGAGCAGCAGACAAAGTTACATACAATTGTTGTAAATACAACAATTGACATAAAAAGTGTCTGGGTTGAATGCTGCCGGAGCAATGGATCGATTATTCGGAAATGGGCTCGCCCGCGCGGAGTTGGCGTGCCCAGGTGGCCACGGCGCGTGCCTGTTCAGGTGTAAGCCGGGCTTCGTGATGCACCCAGAGATAGCTATCGAGTGGCATCCAGCCATCGGTAACCGCTTCCTCTACCTCCTCTAGTTTGTGATTGGCTTTTTTGGCTGCATAGGTGCCAAACTCTGAGAAGTTCAGGTGTTTTTTGCCGTCTTCAATGTGGCTGCTCAGCCACCAGCCCACAGGCTGAATATGTGCGTACCAGGGGTAGCGCGTGTTGTTGCTGTGGCAATCGTAGCAGGATTGCACCAAAATACCTTTGACTTCCGCCGGTACGGTGTATACCTGCGTAATATCGGTGGCGGCCACTTCCGGGTTTTGGTTCGCTGTCGGACGGATAAACTGAATCCCAATCACCAGTGCCCCCAGGGCGTAAAGAAGTTTGCGCATCATACCCGCCGGGTTTTGTGCAATGAAGGTAAGAAATAACAAGGAATGTCTACATTTGTAAAACGATTGTCAGGTGGTTCGCAAATTTTTTCCCCTGGATAAAAACTATCTGCTGGAGCGCGTGCAACTCCAGGAAGAACATGCGCTGTTGGCCCAACTCATGGGCATCATCAAAAAGCAATATGTGTGGCGTTACAATCCCCTTGGCCTTGCAGACGTACTCACTGAACAGGTCATCAATTACCCGAATACCGACCTTTCGCGGCTGCATCCCTTCTATCTCAACCTGGCAGGCGTTTACCGTTTTAAGTTCGGCCAAAACCAACTCGAGTTTTTGTGGGACGGAACGGACCACACCGAACAATACCAGCGCGAATGGACCGCCTTTTTCCTGAAGATGGTTGGGCAATTCAGCCAACAAGAACTTTTTCTGCGGGCGGTGTTAGACCTCACGGTTTTCCTTCCATCGGCTCCGCCCCCGGAACTGGTAGAAAACCGGATGAATCACTTTCTCACCCAGGCGTTCGAGCTCAAAATCCACAAAAAAGGAATTCAGGCCGCGCGGGTAGCCTAAACGCTTTTTCGCGTTCCCTACTTTTAACTATCTTTCCTAACGGCTTTAACACTCCGGCTATGAATCCGCGTCAAATCTTCGTTGTTAGTTCCATCGCCATCACTGCCCTGCTCGTTGTCTGGGCGTTTTTCTGGATTGATGTACTCCTGCTTTTTTTAATTGTAGTGCCCGTAATTTACATGGGCGTGGAAGACATGATTCAAACACGCCAATCCATTCGCAGAAACTTTCCTGTTGTGGGCCGGTTACGGTACGTGTTTGAAGACCTGCGCCCTAAAATTCAGCAGTATTTTGTAGAGAGCGATACGGATGGTGCCCCCATCAACCGTAACGATCGATCGGTGATTTATCAGCGGGCAAAAAAGCAAATTGATACCATCCCCTTCGGCACGCAACTCGATGTATATGCGGAGGGTTACGAATGGATTACCCACTCCATCGCACCGTTGGATTTCCATAAGATGGACCACCACCCGCGCATTTCGTTTGGCGGCAGGGACTGTACACAGCCCTATGCCATGAGCGTGCTGAACGTTTCGGCCATGAGCTTTGGCTCGCTCAGCAAAAATGCGGTGCTGGCGCTGAATGGCGGAGCAAAAATGGGCGGCTTCGCCCACAACACCGGCGAGGGTGGGCTTAGCCCCTACCACCTTGAGCCCGGAGGCGATATCATCTGGCAGATTGGCACCGGTTACTTCGGTGCGCGCGATGCAGAAGGGCGCTTCAACGATGAAGCATTCACCGCTAACGCCACGAAGCCGAACGTAAAAATGGTTGAAATCAAACTTTCGCAAGGCGCAAAACCGGGCCACGGCGGTATTTTACCCGCCGCAAAAAATACACCTGAAATTGCGGCCATTCGGCTGGTAAAACCCGGCACAACAGTTTTTTCGCCACCTTTTCATAGTGCCTTCTCCACCCCGTTAGAATTGATTCAGTTCGTTGCTAAACTCCGTAAGCTCTCGGGCGGAAAGCCGGTGGGCTTTAAGCTTTGCATTGGGCGGAAGAGCGAGTTCATGTCCATCTGCAAAGCCATGGTACAGCTCAATACGTATCCCGATTTTATTACCATTGACGGGGGCGAAGGCGGAACGGGTGCAGCCCCTCCGGAATTCACCAACTTTGTAGGAATGCCCTTGTTGGATGCCCTTGCTTTCGCGGATAATGCACTTCGCGGATTTGGTATCCGCAACGAAATGCGTTTAATCGCATCGGGAAAAATCCTTACCGGCTTCCACATGATCCGGGCCATGGCGTTGGGCGCAGATACGTGCAGCAGTGCCCGTGCCATGATGATGGCGCTGGGCTGCATTCAGGCGCTGGAGTGCAACCGCAATACCTGCCCCACGGGCGTGGCCACCCAACGGCCCGACCTGATGAAGGGGTTGGTGGTAGACGATAAACAAGTGCGTGTAGCCAACTATCATAAAAACACGGTAGAGAGTTTTGTAGAGTTGATTTCGTCTTGTGGCATCGCCCATCCGGAAGAGATCAACCGCAGCCACGTGTATCGCAGGGTGTTCATGAACATGGTAAAAACGTACGAAGAAATCTATCCTACCATCCCGGACGGATGCCTGTTGAATGGAGCCGATGCGCCCCTTGATTACGAGGACTACCTCAAGCGTGCATCTGCCGAGCGTTTTGAAGTTCCCGCTTAAGTTTTGCTGCGTGCTTTGCGCGATTCTATTTCCAGGCCTACCAGCCGGGTAATCATGATGGCGGGAAAGAGCATGCCCAAAATTCCCTGCAACATTACCAGCGATTTGGCCGCCGGGTGCAGCGGGGTGATGTCGCCATAGCCCAGTGTGGTGAGTGTAACAAAACTGAAATACAGGAACCGCGAGAAAAACACCTCGCGCTCGGCCAGGCCTGCGCTAAACGCAAAGGCATTTTCACGCAACAGGAAAATCAATTGATATACATCCGCGAAAGCGAGACCAATGAGCATATACACCGCCACGGCACCCGTAATGCGATAGGGCGTAATAAAACCTTCTTTAAACACCTGCCGCATAACAATCAGGGCCAGCAAGATCAGAAAGAAAATGGTGGAAGCTAAATCTGCGATGCGCAGCAGCATGGTGGGCTGCACCAGCACCAGCCACCGCAGTGCAAAGGCCCCGATGGCCGAAATCACCATCAGCACCTTTACGGAATACCGCGGTGATACGGCAAACACCCCGGAGATGAGAATTAAGGTAAAGGCAACATCGCTAACCACCAGTTCCCACACGCCCTCGGAGCTAAATGGCAAGAGCACAAAAATATTCAGCACCAGATAGAGCAAGAGCGCAGTTAAGCTGCGGTCTTCCGTCCAGAAGTCGGTGTTGATTTGGATGAGTCGCTTCATGGCTAGCGTTTGATGAAGAAATGGGTGAAGCCCTTGCATTCGCCCGTTTGCACGGCTACCGAACGCACTTCGGCTCCCGGCGAGCCTTTATGGCACCAGCGCACCAATTTCGAAAGCTGCTCGGTGGCGCCCTCAGCCTCAATCGTTACGCTGCCATCTTGCTCGTTATGAATGGTGCCAAAGACACCCAACTCTTCGGCTTTTTCCTTGGCATGAGCGCGGTAATACACCCCTTGCACATGGCCGGTTATCCGGATGATCCAATGTTCTTTCATAGCCTGTGGCGATCGTACCCAAGATAAACGCGCACAGGGATTTCCTGTATGATGGACGTCAGTTTCGAAGTAAAATTTTCTCAGGTACGAGAATGGCGTTCGGGAACAGGCGTTTCAGGCGCACAAGATCCTTCTGTGCTTCCAGCCGGGTAAAGTAGGCGCCCACCTTTACGCGAAATTTCGGGGCTTGAAACTGAAGGTCGGCCCGCAAATCGGTAGCTTCCTCGGCCATGCGCTTTTTTGCCAGGTTGGCTTCCTCGCGATTCTGGCCGGAGTAAATCTGAATGGTGTACCCATCGATGAATTTCCGCAGCTGGTTGATCTTATCGATGCTGTCCAGCACGGCATCCACTTTTGTGTTTACGGTGAGTTGGGCAGGTACAACGGGCACCTGCAGCGGGGCCACTGTTTGCCGGGCCGTATCGGGGACTGACTTCGGGCGGTATTTACTTAGGTCTTCCGTATAGGCTTTGTTGCGCTGCGCCCAGCCCACGGCCGAGAGGCCGATGAATCCCGCAAAAAACACCCATTTCCACATCGCCCTACTTCATTCAAATTTCACACCAAGTTAGTCAATCACCACGCAACGCCCGGCCAGAATATCGTCTTCCACCTTTTTGTATTTCACATCTTTCAAAACCCGGCCATCGGCATACTGCACCGAAATCTTATCGTTGCGGTTGGCTACTTTCTCGGATTTGGTGGGCATTACTTTCTGCTCCGCCTGAGGCGCTGCGGGTGCCGGTGCACCGTTGCTGCCGCCAGAAAGTAAGGAGCGCGACTCGTCTTTCTGCTCGCGCAGGCGCACCCGGCTGCGCGGTGCACGTGCCTCTTGCACCTGGTCAGGCTCCTGCACGGGGATATCTGCCTTCAGTAAGAACGAAATCGTCTCTTCATTAATCCGACCGATTAGTCGCTTGAACGCCTCAAAGCCCTCAAACTTGTAGATCAGGAGCGGGTCTTTTTGCTCGTACACCGCGTTCTGCACCGACTGTTTCAAGTCGTCCATATCGCGGAGGTGCTCCTTCCACGTCTGATCGATGATCGCGAGGGTAATCATCTTTTCCATGGCTTTCACCAGCTCTGTGTTGTTGGTGTCCACGCACTTTTTGAGGTTCGCTCCAACGCCAATTTGCTTTTTGCCATCCGTAAACGGAACGAGGATATCCTGCAGGGTAGCCCCACGGGTTTTATAAATATCTCGAATGACGGGCAGCGCCTTCTCGCAAATCATTTTGTTTTTGTGATGGTAATGATCCAGCGCCTGCTGATACAGTTTTTCCGTGAGTGTGTTCACGTCCGTTTTGGCTAGCTCATCCGCAGAAAGCTGGAAGTCGAAGCCGAGCGTGCCCAGCAGCGAAAGCCGGAAACTCTCTACGTTTTCTCCGTTCTTGGCATTTTGAATCAGATCTTCGCAGGTATCGTAGAGCATGGTAAGAATATCCAGCTCCAGACGTTCGCCAAACAACGCGTTCCTCCTGCGTTTATAAATCACCTCGCGCTGCGAGTTCATCACGTTATCGTACTCCAGCAGGCGTTTACGAATGCCGAAGTTATTTTCCTCCACCTTTTTCTGCGCGCGTTCGATGGAGCTGGTAACCATGCTGTGTTGAATCACTTCGCCTTCCTTGAGCCCGAGGCGATCCATGAACCGGGCAATGCGCTCGGGCATGAACATGCGCATGAGGTTGTCTTCCAGCGACACATAAAACTGGGTAGAGCCCGGATCGCCCTGGCGACCTGAGCGACCGCGCAACTGGCGGTCTACCCGGCGTGATTCGTGGCGCTCGGTGCCGATAATCGCCAATCCACCCGCAGCTCGCGACTCAGGCGTGAGCTTAATGTCCGTTCCGCGGCCGGCCATGTTGGTAGCAATCGTTACCGTTCCCGGCTTCCCGGCTTCGGCCACAATTTCTGCCTCGCGTTGGTGCTGTTTGGCGTTCAGTACGTTGTGTTTAATCTTCTTGAGTTGCAACAGGCGGCTGAGCAATTCCGAAATTTCTACGGATGTGGTTCCCACCAGCACCGGGCGGCCTTCGCCCGTTAACTTCACAATCTCCTCTACCACTGCGGTAAACTTTTCGCGCATGGTTTTATACACCAGATCATCGCGGTCTTGCCGAATGGCTTTCCTGTGCGTAGGTATCGTTACCACATCTAACTTGTAGATGTCCCAGAATTCGCCTGCTTCTGTTACGGCGGTACCCGTCATGCCCGCCAGCTTGTGGTACATGCGGAAGTAATTCTGTAACGTAATGGTTGCGTACGTTTGCGTGGCATCTTCCACCTTTACGTTTTCTTTGGCTTCAATGGCTTGGTGCAGGCCATCGGAATACCTGCGGCCCTCCAGCACGCGGCCGGTTTGCTCATCCACAATTTTTACTTTTCCGTCTACAATGATGTATTCGGTATCGCGCTCAAAAAGGGTGTACGCCTTCAGCAGCTGGTTTACGCTGTGGATGCGCTGGGCTTTGGTGGAGTAATCGCGAATAAGTTCTTCTTTTTTCTGGAAGCGTACGTCATCGGGCAGACTTGCATCGCGTTCGATTTTGCCGAGTTCCACACCAATCTCCGGAAGGATAAAAAACCGCGGGTCTTCGCCCTCGCCGGTAATCAGATCAATGCCTTTATCAGTAAGATCTACGCTGTTGTCTTTTTCTTCAATCACAAACAACAGCGGCTCATCGGCCTTGGGCATCTCTTTCTTATTGTCTTGCAAATAGAAGTTTTCCGTTTTCTGCAAGATTTGCTTCATGCCGGTTTCGCTCAGCAGCTTGATCAGCGGCTTGTACTTGGGCATGGCCCGGTGCGCACGGAACAATGCAAGGCCTCCGTCTTTCTCGTTGCCTTCGGCAATTAGCTTTTTGGCGTCGTTAATGTATTGGTTGATCAGCTTTTTCTGGGCTTCCACCAACTTATGGATGCGTGGTTTGAGGTCATAAAACTCGTGCTCATCCCCCCGCGGCACCGGCCCGGAGATGATGAGTGGCGTACGTGCTTCGTCAATCAACACGCTATCCACTTCATCTACCATGGCGTAGTGATGGGCGCGTTGCACCAGCTCTTCCGGCTCGCGCGCCATGTTGTCGCGCAGGTAGTCGAAACCAAATTCGTTGTTCGTGCCATAGGTGATGTCTGCCTGGTAGGCATTTCTGCGCGCCACCGAGCCGGGTTCGTGCTTATCGATGCAATCCACGGTAAGGCCATGGAATTGGAAGAGCGGGCCCATCCATTCGCTATCGCGTCTGGCCAGGTAATCGTTCACGGTAACAATATGCACACCGCGTTTGGCAAGGGCATTCAGGAATGCAGGAAACGTGGCCACAAGTGTTTTCCCTTCGCCCGTAGCCATCTCCGAAATTTTACCCTCGTGTAACACCACGCCACCGATCACTTGCACATCATAGTGCACCATGTCCCACTTCACTTTATTGCCCGCGGCCATCCACTCGTTTTTCCAAAAGGCTTTGTCACCGGCAATGGTTACGTTATCGGCTTTAGCAGCCAGTGCACGATCGTAATCGCGCGCGGTAACCTCCAGGGTGGCGGTTTCGGTAAACCGCTTGGCAGTTTCGCGCACAATGGCAAAGGCTTGGGGCAGAATTTCCAACAGCACTTTTTCCAACTGCTTGTTGCGTTCCTTTTCGAGGGCGTCTACCTGCTGAAAAATGGATTCTTTGTGATTGAGATCAAGATTTGGCTGGTCGGCAATTTGCTGATGTAAGCCCGCGAGTTGCAAATCTACAGGCCGCAGCTGGTCGTTGATGTAGGATTGCAAATCCAACGTGCGCTGGCGTAACTGATCGTTGCTGATCGTGGTGAGTTTCTGCCCTTCCGCGCGGGTGGCGTCTACCAGTGGCATGACGCGTTTGATGTCTTTCTCGGACTTGGTGCCAAAGATTTTGGCGATGAGCTGTAGCATACTTCAACGATTAAAAACACGAGCCCGAGCCCCGGGCCCAAAAGGGCTGCAAATTAGTATTTTGATGGGTGCAATTATAGTTCCACAGTACCTTGGAACACCATTTTGGCAGGGCCAATCAGGAATATTTCCGAAAACGTGCCGCCCTGACCGATTTTGAACTCCACCTGCAGTTCGCCCCCCTTAGTTACGATGCGTACCGGAGACGTAAACCCGCGGGTGGCGGCCGCCAGTGCAGCGGCGGTAACCCCGGTGCCACACGAAAGGGTTTCCGCCTCCACGCCACGTTCGTACGTACGCACAAACAGGCTGCCGTCCGGTAGGGCTTCCAGAAAGTTTACGTTGGTGCCGGCCGGAGCAAAGGCGGCATCGTAGCGAATGGCTGAACCTTTTTCGTGTACGGGAAATTGTAGGATGTTCGTTACCCATTCCAGCACATGGGGCGAGCCGGTGTTGATGAACTGGTAGGCACCCACGTGGCGGGCGGGCGTCGCATCATTCATCTTCAAACGCACACGCCCATCGGGAAGTACTTGTGCTTCGTGCAGCCCATCGAACGCCTCGAAGCGGGTGGTTTTTTGCCGCACCAGGCCCAGACGCTGCGCAAAATCAACGGCCGCCCGGCTGCCGTTACCGCACAGGCTCTGCGAGCCATCGCTATTATAATAGACTAAAGTAAAATCCGCAGCCGCGTGCGGCTCAATGAGCATCAATCCATCCGCACCAATCCCAAAGTGCCGATCGCACAGCTGTTGTACCTGCGCAACCGAAAGGGAAAATTGGCCGGCACGATTGTCGAGAAGAATAAAATCGTTACCCGTTGCCTGGTATTTAACAAAAGGGAAATTCACTACTTCACTTCTTCGTAGTCGATGTAGTCGCCCCCCTTTACCGTACCTCGCGAATTACGTTTGGTATCGGCTTCGGGCCTGCGCTGCTGGTAGCGAAACTGCTGCGAGGCGGCACCCGCCCGGAAAAAGAAGGAGCCAATCTTGAAAACCACATAGCCCACCAGCACAACGATCAATAAAAACTTGAACATACGAACTAAACGTGGGGGCGAAGGTAGATGTTTCGGAGCGGAAATCCCACCGGGCTGCCGTTGCTCAAAAAAAGTACGGTGTCTTTGCGCCAAAACCGCTACCTTCCAATTCGCGCTGCCACGCGCAAAAAAACAGACCGTATGGACCAACGCATCATCAACCTGTACGATGAGTACACACACAAACCGCTTACGCGGGAGGATTTTATTAAGCGGCTCATTACCCTTACGGGGAGTACAGCGGCGGCCATGGCCGTGCTGCCTTTCATTGAAGTAAACTATGCGCATGCGCAAATCATTGCACCAACGGATGAGCGGCTGGCCACTGAGTATGTAAACTACCCGGGCGATGGGGCCGACATCCGCGCCTATGTGGCGAAGCCAAAAAAGAAAAAAGGAAAACTGGCCGCCGTGATGATCATCCACGAAAACCGTGGACTCAATCCACACATTGAAGATGTTACCCGAAGAATGGCGCTGGAGGGATTCCTGGCGTTTGCGCCGGATGCGCTTTCGCCTTTGGGCGGCACCCCGGAAGATGCCGACAAAGCCCGAGGCATGTTTCAACAACTGGATACCCAAAAAAACCTGAACAATTTTATTAAAGCATTCGATTATCTGAAGACCCGCAAAGACGGTAATGCTAAATTTGGTGCCATGGGCTTCTGCTGGGGCGGCGGCATGGCCAACCAACTCGCGGTGCACGTGCCCGAATTGCGCGCCTCCATTCCGTTCTACGGGCGGCAGGCCGAGGTGGCCGATGTTCCAAAAATTGCGGCTGCGTTGCAGCTGCACTATGCGGGCCAGGACGAGCGGATTAATGCGGGCATTGCAGCGTATGAAGAGGCGCTAAAAACCCATGGTAAGAAGTACGAGCTCTACGTGTACGAGGGCGCGCAACATGCTTTTAATAACGATACCGCACCCAGCCGTTACAACGAGGCTGCAGCCAAACTGGCATGGCAACGCTCGGTGGATTTTCTTCGCCTGCATTTGAAATAAGTACGTGCCCATCGTACCTTGCCCGTGTGAAGGGCATCGAACAGTTTCTTTCCGGATCCCTGGCGGATCAGATTCAATGGCTGTATGCGCATGGTACTTTTATTATGGGTATTCGCTACTACGGCTATAAGGTGAATCTGTACTTGCTGAACGATCAATATGTTGAGGTGTTCTACCACCACAAACGCGATTGTATCGAACGCATTGCGCCGCTGGATACGCGGCATACCCGCATGAAGTTTTATTTCGACCAAATTAAGCTCCCTCTTTTTTCCAGCCGGTGAAGGTGTTGATGGTGGCCGGAATTCTTCTGGGTGTTGCGGCGGTTGGGGCCGTTGTGTTGTCGCTCTACCGCATCGGTGAACCCATAGCACCAGAAAAATCCGACAGCTACTACCGGCACGCCTGGAAAAACAAAATTGTTTTCTCGCCCATGGGCAACTGGTTTGAGCTGGGCTATGTGGAAACCACTGCCGACCCGACCACATTTGAAGTGCTGACCCGCGAGTACGGCAGAGACAAAGACTTTATCTACTGGCAAGGCCACCAACAACCAGCCGACCGGAACACATTTACAGTTGATGCAGATTGGATTGCAAAAGATGCGGCGCACGTGTATTACGATCCGAAAAAATTTGATGGCCGTTTGGCGGTGCTTCCCGGGGCCGACCCGGCAACCTTCCAACGTTACCGCGTGGCGGGCATGGATCGCTCACAGATTTGGTGCATGGATAAAAATCATTTTTACCTGAATCACCAGCAGGTGGCCGTAGATCGGGCAACCTTCCGGGTGCTGAATGGAACTTTGGCGTGTGATACCGCGGCGCTCTACACCGTGCTGCTTACAGCCGCGGGCGATTACGAATTTCAATCGCACCCACGGCCGCCGGGAGAAATCCGCGTGCTCAATAGCGTTTACCTGCAAGCAGGAAGCCATCTTGTGCACGCCAGTTGGAAAGAGAAATTCGCGCTTGCCGCCTTCGATGCCGTGGACACCTTGCGTTGGATCAATGAACTGACGGTGGTGGTAAACGAACGCCAACTGCTGTACGCAGGGCGCCTCGTGCCCGGCATTGATATCGCTTCTGCGTCGGTGATTGCGCCGGATTTCCTAAAAGACAAACACCACGTGTTTTTTAAACATCAGCAAATTACCGGGGCAGACCCTGCCACGTTCGAAATCATATTTTCCGATTATAGCCGCGACGCACACCATGCTTTCTTTCAGCATCAAAAGTTGGAAGGTGTTGACGCACGCGCCTTCACCTACCAATTCAATACAGGCCTCGCCACGGATGGCACCCGGTACTTTAAAGACGGAAAACCAGTGCAGTCACCCGCCCAAAATTAACCGTGCAGCTTATTTGAAGGCGCACCCATTTGGTGCAATGCCCACCGTATACGACTGCTGCAATTGTCCGGCTGGAGTGTAAAACTCGATACTCCCTGCCGAACTAAAGTTGGGCGCAACGCAACCGATTAACGTGCCGTTCAGCGGATCGACTGCAATGCCATAAAACGATTTTGCGATGAGCGGACTTGGCGGCAAGGCCGAGTTGCTCGCAGCCATCGCCCAAAGCGCGCCCTGGTAGGTATAGTAAATGGTTTTCTTGTCGGGCGATGTGGCGAGTTGGTTGGGTCCGGAAAAACTTACACGATCTACGGGCAAGCGCAACAACTCGCGCCCAAAGGCATCAAACTTCACCAATGCACCGGGCGTACTTTGCGCCTGCACCAATTGGAAGTTAGCGTCAAAAACAAGTTTGCCCGAACAGGTTACCCACAAATTACCACCCTCCGCTTGTACAATGCTGTTGGGATTATCTGCGGTAGTTAACGTGCGCTTTAACACATCGGTGTTGGCATCCAGCACCGATATCGTATTGTCATTACCAAATCCTCCGTTGTTTGTAACAAACACTTCCCCACCCAACGCCAACATCCGGTTGGGGCCACGCCCAACGGAAATTGATTTCACCACACGGTTCTGTTTCAGGTCGATCACCTTCACCGTGCCGGTAAGGCCATCCGCACCCCAATCGGTGAGATATCCTTTTTGATCGGTAACCCCGATGAAGTACCGTGGGCTGGTTATCCCTTCGGTAATAGTGGCCACGGTGGTAAACGTGGCTGCGTCTATTACTTCAACCTTTTGCGAATTCTGCACCACTATGTAGCCCTTCCCCTCCCACACGGTCATGGATTGTGCCTGATCGCCCAGCGGACGATTATTTGCAGTGGCAAAAACATTGTTGGTAAGTGTTTCCGTTTTACGATCGAAAAAAGAAAGCGACGCATTGCTGTTGTTAAACGCACCTTCGTTGATCACAAAAAAGCCGGCACTGCCAACCGGTGGCGGAGCAGGTGTGTCCGGATTGCACGCGGCCAGGAATAAAAATCCGGTAATCACGATTAGTGTACACACATTCTTCAAGAGCATGTTCATAATTTATTTTGTTTTTGTTTGAGATGAAATTGAATGGTAAGTCGGTAGTGTCGGCCAGGCATAGGAAAACCGGGGCGGGCGAGGTAATCGACATTAAAAAGATTATTTACCTCCGCAGTAGCGCGCCAACGCGCGGCCGCACCCGCAAAGCTGTGCGTAAGCCAAACGTGCGTAAGATGATACCACGGCAACGCGAAGAAAAGCGAGTTATCGCCATCGGTAAACTGACGCCCCGTTACGACATGGATGATTTGAATACCGGAGGCCTTGTAGTTCAGCCGCCACTCGGTACTGGCTTCATGTTGTGGCGTAAAGGGCAATTGCTTTCCGAGTTCATTCGGGTTGCGGTTCTCGTACAACTCAACGTTTGTGGCGTACGACAGCCGGTATTGGCTTTGTGCCTGCCACGACCATCGTTTGCTTGCGCGATGCCGCCACAGGGCCTGCACTTCTACCCCACGCGCCCACACGCGCTTTACGTTTTCCGGTGACCAGAGGTTCTGTTCGGTGGGCGTCCACAAAATCCAATTCGCTACCTGATTACTGAAAACAGATGCTTGCCCCTGCAATACCTGCTCCTGATTCTGCACAAACACTCCCTTGGCAACCAACTCGTACGACATCGATTGCTCGGCCTGCAGATTGGGATTGCCTTGCGCACCCGTTCCAAACCAGTATAAATCATTGAATGTGGGGATGCGATAATTGCGCGTCGCAGAAGCCGTGATTTGCCAAACGCGGGTGGGCGACCACACCAGATTTATCGCCGGAGCTGGCGGCATCGGTGCACCATTCACCCACTCTGCGCGCGCAGAACCATTGGCTTGCCACTGCTTGCCGAGCGCCCACTTTAATGCGTAGAACGCGGCGATGCGGTGCCGTTGCGGATTCAATTGAATTTCGCGGGCCTGGCCTTGCTCCAGCGTGTAATTCATGCCGCCCGTGGCAGAAACACTGTGCCCAAGGCGGTGGTTGACTTCCCATTGATTGATCCATGAGCGCGCGAGACTATATGCATCTGTAGCCGTAGCCGGATCTTGAAACAACAATTGATGGTGAAGCAGGGCCGATTGCGCAAAAATGTTCCACGTATCGCGCTCAAGATGCCAGCTTAACAACAGCCGGTTAACTCCATTTCTTTCAATGGCCTGCGCCGGGCGCGGCACCGTAACAGGATGCGGCACTTCATACCTACTTTGCTGGCTCCACCACTTGAAAGATAATAGCTGGCGCGGGCGTAGCTGCCAATGCGCTTGATGTAACCAGCCATACGTACGAAACGCATTGTGTTCCCGCGTTTGCCGCCGCGCCGGAAACACGGTGTTGTTCACAAACGGAAAATCATTTGCCGCTTGCTGGTAGAACACTTTCGTGGAGAATTGAAAGCGGTTTCCGCTCCAACGAAAGCCGGCGTCCTGAAAAAAATTTCCGAATGACCCCGCCGCCATTTGCCCCTGCCACGCCCAGCCCTCGCGAAAACGCGCGTGGTTGTTTAGATGGATGGTGCCACCAATGGAGCCGCTGCCATACACACTGGCCGCGCCACCGGCCTCCACGGTTGCTTCATCAAAAAAAGTAGTAGGTATCAGCGATAAATCCAGTTGCCCATTCAGCGGGCTGGCCAGCGGCACGCCATTCCAAAGACTTGCGGAGTGATTACTGCCTGAGCCGCGCAAGGCGGCTGTAGCCAAACCGCCCGGCCCGTAAAAACGCAACTGGCCCACGCCTGCTCTGCGCAGCAGGTCAGCCACAGACGTTGCGCCCATGAGGGTGCGGTGGGCACTATCGGCCTGCCAGGTGTAAGCCCAAGCACGGTAGGTGGTGAGCCGGGTTTGCTCAACAATTACTTCTTGCAACTGCCGCGCGGAGTCCGGCTGCGCAAACAGCACCGGGCTTAGCGCCAGGCTTACACCGAAAACAAATGCTTTCGGTCTACCAAACATGTACAACTTTTTTCGTTGTTGCTCCGGTTGCCTTTTTCCCGAGGCACCTTCACTTCATTTAGCTTGGCAGGTCTCCTGGCTGCGTGCCGGTGGGCCGGTCTTCCCCTTCGCTTGCGCGAGACAGTGACCACAAGAGAGGCTCACCTTTTTACGACACTTACAGTAGCGGGTACTGCCCCCGATTTTCACGGGGTTCCCTTTTCGTCTTTTTCCTTCGATCGCGGAAAAAGAACCAAGCCGACGCAAATATACAGGCCGGCCGTTCACATGCAATGCAAAAGCAGCGTTTTAAATTGTACGCATCCGGCCACCCCCTGCGCTTTCATCCCCGAAAGGGAAAACAAAACCCGCGCGCACAAAAATTTACCCAAGGCAAATCTTAACAATTCCGTAAAAGGAACGCCACGAACTCCAGCTAATTTTCAGAACTTAAAGCACACATGCTCGCCATTCAGATTATTGTCGGACTACTTTTTTTATTGGCCATTACCGATTTGATTGTAGGCGTGAGTAATGACGCGGTAAATTTTCTCAACTCCGCCATAGGATCTAAGGTTACCTCTTTTCGAAACATTCTTATCATCGCCAGTGCCGGTGTACTGCTGGGCACACTATTTTCTAACGGCATGATGCAGATTGCACGAAACGGAATTTTTCAACCCGAGTTCTTCACGTTCGAAAAAGTGATGATCATTTTTCTGGCCGTAATGCTAACCGATGTTATTCTGCTGGATATCTACAATACACTTGGATTGCCCACGTCCACCACCGTCTCGCTGATTTTTGAGTTGCTTGGCGCTTCGTTTACCGTAGGTGTACTCTTTCTATTAGACCAACGCCAGCCCGTAAGTGAAATTGAAAACATCTTGAATTACCGCAATGCATTGGTAATTATTGGCGGAATTTTCTTTTCTGTTTTTGTTGCCTTCATTACGGGTACGGCACTGCACTTTTTTGCACGCCTGCTCTTCACGTTTCGCCTGAAGAAAAGCGTAAAGGCGTTCGGATCTGTATTCACCGGCCTGGCGGTTACCATTATCACTTACTTTTTGCTGATTAAAGGCTTGGAAGGAAGTACATTGGTTACCGCCCGCCAAATGGAATGGGTGAACCAAAATACATTCGCCATTCTGGTCTGTTCATTTGGCTTGGTGGCGCTCGTTACGTTTGTGTTGATGCGCACGATCGATTTTAACCCGCTCAAGATGATTGTGCTTCTGGGCACGTTTTCGTTGGCCATGGCATTTGCCGGCAACGACTTAGTGAACTTCATGGGCGTATCGGTGGCTGCGTTCTCGTCCTACCAGTTGTGGGTGGCATCGGGCGTAGCGGCAGACGCGTTTAACATGGGCGTGTTAAATCAGGAAATTGCTACGCCCGCCTGGATTTTACTGATGGCCGGTGTAATTATGGTAGCCACGCTGTGGCTGAATGCAAAGAGCCGCAAGGTTACTGAAACCGAAGTTTCGCTCGGGCGGCAAGACGAGGGCGATGAAAAGTTCACCTCCACCCGCGTATCGCGTTGGTTGGTGGGTGGGGCCATTTTGGCGGGCAACCAGTTGCTGAAGTTTCTGCCCGGCAATTGGAAAAGCGAGATGAGTAAGCGGCTGCGCAAGCCCAAGGAAAAAAAGAAGTTAAGCAGCACCCCTTCTTTTGATCTGCTGCGCGCATCGGTAAATCTTGTGGTATCCAGCGCCTTGATTGCCTTTGGTACTTCGCAAAAGCTGCCGTTGTCTACCACGTTTGTCACGTTTATGGTGGCGATGGGCACCTCTTTTGCCGACCAGGCCTGGGGCCGCGAAAGTGCCGTGTATCGGGTATCCGGTGTGCTGCAAGTCATTAACGGCTGGGTGCTTACTGCGCTGGTGGCCTTTGGTGGCAGTGCGCTGGTGGCGCTGTTTTTGTATTTCACGGGCTTCATTGGTGTGGTGGTAATGGCCGTAGCCGCGGCAGCGTTATTGGTGGGCAGCCAGATTACATTTCAGCGAACGCAAAAAGAAGCGCACACGCCAGACACGTTAATTCAAAAGGAATACATTACCGTGCGCGACCTGCTGGACCAAAGTAAACTGCGCGCAGGCGATAACATTCAGCGCATAGCAAAACTGCTGGGCCTTTGTTGGAGTGCCTTACGTGAGGCCAACCAAAATGCGTTGCCCCATCAGCAACTGGAAGTAAAGCGCCTGGCCTTGGAGAATGAGCGCATCAGCAACAAAATCATTAAGTATATCCGGAAAACAGAAGGGGCCGGACTCCCCGCGGGCAGACTAAACTTGCTTGTTTTTGATTTGTTGCAGGATCTGTACCAAAGCAGTTTACTTATTGGCGATGTGGTATCGAAACACGTGATTAACCTGCACACCCCGCCCGACAAAAAATTTCAAGTCGCCCTGTTACTGTTGGAGGCCGAGTGTGCCCCATACTTTCGGTGGGTTCAAAACGGTATCCAAAACCTGAACTTCGAAGATCACGAAAAAGTAGCGGAACAGCACCGAAAAATTCTGGACATTCTTCGCCAGAAACTGGACGAAGAAATCCAGCGCATTCAGCAAGATGAGGTGAGTAACCGCCTCGCCACACTGCAAACCCGCGTGTTGCTGGAGATGACCGATATCATTGCCACTACCCAGCGCCTCTATCATCTTTACCATGATTTTGCGCGACAACAATCGGTATGACATCGGTTTCTTTGCCCGAATATGATTTCGAAAAAGTGTACGATCAACTGGATGAACTCGTACAGGAAATGCTGCGCGTGGAAAAGAAATACCAAGATACCCTTCAGCACGTGCACCCCAACTTTCAAGCCAGCGCAACCAATTTACTCCATTACCTGGTACTGCGCAGTGCAGAAATCCGGGCGGCACAAGAGTACCTGCATCAGGAAGGACTTTCTTCGTTGGCAAACTGCGAGAGTCATGTGCTGGCGCAGGTACAACGCGTACTGCGCTGGCTAAAATCCAGCCACGTAGAGCGCCACGAAGTAGCCTGTACGTTCGAGGTAGCTTCAAAACTGCGCCAACGCCACACCGAAGATGTGTTGGGTATAAGTCCGGATACGGGCAAGCCGCACATCATGGTTACGTTTAATGAAGAAATGACCACCGACCGGATGATGGTGGAAGAAATGTTGATGGCGGGTATGACGGTGGCGCGGTTAAATTGCGCACACGATCACCCGGATGTCTGGTTGCGAATGATCGATGTGTTAAAGCGCGCAATTGCTAAAACCGGGCGCAATTGCAAAGTGTACATGGATCTGGCCGGACCAAAGATTCGGGTGGCAGCCCTGCCAATTGAAACAGATCCTCTGGTGGGCCTGCGCCTACATGAAGAGCAAGACGTTATGCTGCTGCGCGCCGGAGATAAAACCCGCGGGGTGCAGGCGCGCCCCGTGATCTGGGTAGAACCGGCCGCCATGTTGGCGATGATGAAACCCGGAGAACACGTGTTTTTTGATGATGGAAAGTTTGAGGCAAAAGTGATGGAATGCACGGCCGAGTGGGCCCGTGTGCGCATTAAACGCATCTCCACCAAAAAACCATTCTTAAAGGCGGAGAAAGGAATCAACCTGCCGGACAGCGACTTGAACATTGCACCCTTAACTGACGAAGACAAGCGCAACATACCCTTCATTTGTCAGCATGCGGATATGGTAGGTTTCTCTTTTGTGAGTGCACCCGCGGATGTGGATGTGTTACGTAACGAGCTAAAAAAATACGGCGGCAGCCGCCGCATGCCCACCATCATTCTAAAAATTGAACGCTTGTCTGCCGTGCAAAACCTGCCAGGTTTGCTGATGAATGGCATGCGCGATGGCGCGGTAGGCGTGATGATTGCACGCGGAGATCTGGCTGTTGAAATTGGATTTGAACGGCTCAGCGAAATACAACAGGAAATACTTTGGATATGCGAGGCCGCGCATGTACCTGTGATTTGGGCCACGCAAGTACTGGAGACCCTGAATAAAACCGGCTATGCCACCCGATCCGAAATCACCGATGCTGCCTATGGCGTTATGGCCGAATGTGTAATGTTGAATAAAGGGCGGTATCTCACCAAAACCATCCACACCTTGGATAATATTTTACGCAGACAGATGGCCCATGTAGATAAGAAGCGCTACATCATGCGCCCATTGGGCATTGCCCGGAACTTTCTGCACGTGTAAAGTAAGAGTAGGTCAGGAGCTACGCATCACGAGATGAAAACTAACATCGAGTGTTTCATCCACCTTGATCATACCAAACATTTTGGAAGGCGCCTCCAGCGCAAAATCCGAAAACTGAAAGCAGCGGCTGCCGATTAAATGAAACACCCCGCTGGACTCGGCCTCGATCACGCAATCCATTTCAAACGCCTTCGCGGCACCTGCCATCGAAATAATCATATTGGTCTTGATGAATTCATTGCGGCAGGAATAGGATGGAAAGCGTTCCAACGAAACAAACGAAATCTCAATGTGCGGATAAGATTTCGATTGAATTGTCTTGTGGAAGTCTTTTGTCATGATCGCATTACCGCAGTCGAAGCCGGTTGCCTCCAGCCAAACGTTGCCCTTCAGAAAGCGGGGCGGCTGGTGCCCGCCATCTTGCAGAATCAATGTATCAGCACCACAGTAGGTTTGAATCTGGCAGGTAAACTTGTTCACGTTGGTTTTGCCGGTAACCTTTAACGTGCTGGTAGGCTGCACTACCCACCGATGCATGCGCGTGGGTTTTGTTGTGGGAGACAAAAACGATAGCAGGCTGCAACAGAACACCAGCAGCATACCTATTGTGCGGAAGTTTTTCATCGCCTGCATATCAATCTGTAAATTCAAAACCTGTTTAAAAAGTTCAGGGCGAGAGGTACCCCTCGCCCTGATTTTTTTGTTGCCACTAGAAACCAATGATCCCTTCTAACATGTAGCCGTTAAACTTGCCCGCTTCGAAGATTGTACCGGTGGGGAAGTCTTTGTACTGCTGGTTTACATACTCAAACTTGAACATCACATTTTTCGTGATGAACCAGCCCGCAGCCAACGCAGTGCGGTTTACTTGTACATCCGTACGAACACCCTGGCTCGGGGCAGCTCCGCTTCCTACTTGGCCAGTTAAGAAGGGTCCGTTTACCGTGTTGTACCGAGCGCCTACATAGAATTTGTCGTTCGCAAAGCGGTAGATACCGTCTACAGCCAGTTGGTTGTACTCCCGATTAGACGTTTTTTCCAACAACGGCAACGCGGGGTTGGTGGGTTGTACTTCTCCGTTTTCGACAGGATTTCTGCCTTGCACTACCTCGTAAGTACCAAACAACTCAAAGCCTTTGAACTTCACAAAAGGGTTAATCATGATGGCTTGCACGTTATCTGTTACGTTGGGATTAAACCGGCCGCTGGTAAAGTTTGCGGCAACAGTTGCTGCGTTGTTTTCCATTACCAAATAGTAGTGGGACCCGGTGCGATCGCCAGAGAACAACGTGTTACGAATGGAAGAACTCTTGGTATACAACGAGCCGGTAAGGCGCACGCGTAAATCATCGCTCACTTGTTTGTCGTAACCAAGTTTGGTGTAAAACGAAGGGCTGCGGTCTGCCGGGCGGGTTACGTTACCCTGGATTTCTCCATCCGTCATGGCCACCATTGCAATCACACCATTTTTCTGCCAGTACAGTTCACCACCAATTTCGGTAGTGAAACCATCCATGATCAGGTTTTCAACAAAGGGGTTATACAAACCATTACCACCATCGCTTCTGCGGAAGTGCTGGTCGCCATAGTTCACCTCAAAGTGACCTACGCGCAACGTGAGGTTTTTCCACAGTTTATCCATGAACTCGCTGTTTAGGAAACTTACTTTATCAATTTGGAAGAATCCACCTTTTACCCAGAATTCCGGGTGGTGGCGGGATGACATGTAGCTGATCAAATTCACCCGCACACCGTCGGCCAGCTGCACATCAAAATTCAGATTAGCCATGGCCAGGTTAAAACCACCACCAATCGGTACCAATTGTGTCGCGCCGGGGGTCGTTACCGCGTTTTCATGCTTCAGGTTTTGGAATTGCTGCTTAAAGTTGGCACCGATGCGAAACTTAAAACCATCGTATTTCACCGTATCGTCTTTAGTAGTTTCGAATACATTGATACCTGTTTGGTCGTACGGGCGGAAGTACTGGATTGGGGCTTGCTGGGCAAATGTTGCAAACCCCAGGAACAACAAGCCGACAATGAGCGTGCTTGTACGATTAAAAAATTGCGTTTTCATACAGTTGTAGTTTAGGTTACAGATAATTATGGATTACTATTCATGGAGACAGGTTTTGCCGCCAGTTTCACGTCAAACGTGAGCGTGATGGCATTGCCCGTTTTGATTGAACCGAACATGAAGGTGGGGGGCTCCACTTGATAGTCGGTCATGTTAAGGTCTTTCTTGCCGGTGCAGCGTATCGATTTATCGGCTTGTGTGAGACACGTTGCTTGTAATTCGATTTTTTGTGTTACACCACTTATCGTAAGGCTGCCGCTAGCGGTGATGTTGTTACCCTGTACCGTTGCATTTCCCAGTTGGAAGGAGATTGTCTTGTGCTGACTTGTTTTCAGGGCTTTGTATGCGTTTTTGTCCATTCCATCTTTGTGGCTTTTCAAACTCTCGGCAGGAATGGTTACGCTCAAGCGCTGAAGCTGCGTGGGCGCACCGTCTGCGTTCAGCACAAAATCGGCCTGGCAGTTCACGTCTTTGGATGTCATGGTCCAATCGTGCATGGTGGAAGTGCCGGCAATGGTTACTGATGCTTCGGCCGTTTGGCGAAAGTTGGTTTGTGCCGTTGCGACCAGCGATCCGGCAAGCGCGATGGCTAAAAATGGAATTCGGTTTTTCATGGCGTCTCGGGTTTTTGTTTGCTATCGAAATAGCAATACAAGATTAGGCGCCACGAAAGGTGTTAGAACATGATATTCCCTAGCGGGTAGGATGATTTTCGTAAGATGAAAGTATGACTTTCATCATGTGGGGAAACGCTGTATTAGTCGTTTCAACTTGATTTATAGCTGGTTAATTTGTGTTTAACCGGCCGGGGAAAGAAAATAAAAGAGTGTGTCTGCTTCCGCGGAAGCGAAAAACAGAAAACAAAAAAAGGTAGCGCGAGTTAAGCTGCTACCTTTTGTTTCTTTTCTTTTCGCAAAGCCTGCCGAATTTCTTTCATGGCCTCGCGTTTGAAATCTTTGTAATCTTCCGTTCGCTTGGGGTGGTTCAGCAGACCTTTAATATACGTCAGCACCTCCTCCATTTGTACCTGGTCCATCGCGTCCAGACTCTGGAGGATGGCAAGCTTGGGTGATTGTAACATGTGTTGTAGTGGTTGGTTGATGCAAATAACGCGAATACCCCGCACGGGGTTCAATGGCCAACGCTTGTTTTAACGAAAGAATAACGTGCATGTAAGAAATTATCCGTAATCACATTTTTTGCACGGCCGCAAGGGCAGAATTCAAGCGAATACGCCACCGGTAGGCCAGCCGTATGATGTGAGAGGTAATGTTCTTAAAACTAAAACAACATCAATACCCGGGGGTAATGGATTTCTCGATAGCCGGAATACCTTTTTGCATCCATGGAGGCTGGGGTGCATCTTTCAGATAGTGATCGAAGTATTGCTTCATGCGGATGGCAAAATCGCGCATATCCTGGCGTTGCGTTAATCCGTGCCCCTGCCCGTTATAGTTCAACATCCAAACCGGCTTGTTGAGTCTGCGCAACGCCATGTACATTTCAATCCCTTGGTACCACGGGACTGCACCATCTGCATCGTTGTGCATCATCAATAGCGGTGTTTCAATTTTATCGGCAAAGAACAGCGGTGAGTTCTCGATATACCGCAAAGGTGTTTGCCAGAGTGAACCGCCCAAGCGACTTTGATCCTTTTCGTACTGGAACATCCGGCTCAAGCCACTCTCCCACCGAATGCCTCCGTAGGCGCTCGTCATGTTGCTTACGGGCGCTCCGGCCTCGGCCGCACGAAACAGATTGGTGCGTGTAACCAGATAGGCCGCTTGGTAGCCGCCCCAACTGTGGCCAGAGATGCCAATGCGCTTCTCATCTACAAATCCTTTTGAAATGAGTTGCGTAACCCCGGGGAGAATACAATTGTGTGCGCTCTCTCCCGGATAGCCAATTTTGTACACGATGTCCGGCACAAAAATCAAATACCCATCGCTGGCATAGAGCGAAAAATTGATGTACGAGCGAATGGGGCGGGGCACATAATGTATATGGATATCGTCCGCGTACTTTTCGTAGAAATACACCATCAACGGATATTTCTTTTTCGGATCGAAGTTTTCGGGTTTGTAGAGCAACCCCTTCAACGGAATATTATCCAACGATGTCCAACTCACCATTTCTACGGAGCCCCACAGGTAGTTTTTCATCTGCGGGTTCGCGTCGGTCATCCGCCGGGCAGTGGTAAACGTGCCATCGGTTACCCACACATCCGGAAACTCGCGAAACGACTCGCGGGTAAACAAGTACTGGTTGGCTAACTTTGCTTTCGCTGTAAAAGCATAGCGGTGATCCGTCATCAAGATCCGCGTAAGCGCACCCGTGCTCCAATTGAACCGGTAATAGCCTGCCTGTTTGCTGTCTTCATGAAACGCAGAAAGCAGTAGGTCTTGCCGGGTATCGATAAAGCGCTGTTCCGGATCGAGGCGCAGGTAACGAAACTGGATTTTTTCTTTGCGCCCCACTTGCGTGAGATTGCGCGGTGCGTTCTGCCCGGTGGGATCAAGTGCCCAGAGGTCGTACCGATCGTACACCACCAACCAACCGTCATTTTCCGTCCACCCGGCTGCACCATACGGATTGGGATAATCCGGATGATCATCTTCTTCATCCGCCAACCGGAAAGGTGTTTGATGTTTCACCGTTTTGTCGGTAGCAAGCGCATGGCTGAACCACGTGGTATCCGGCGGACTGAACCAATACACAAAATTGGCCTTAGGCGAAAGCAGTGCATTGCCCGCAATACCTTTGGCTACCGGCTTGCGCACGTTGTTTTTAAAGTCGAACACAAATACATCCTGGCGCGTGGTTGGATCCCAATTATAGTTTCTGCGGTACGGCCGTTCTGTTTTTGCCAATGCCACGGGGGCGTTTCCTTCATCGCCCACCACCACATCGGGCACCTCAGGGGCGCCCAGATTCCAAATTTTCCGACCTCCGCCACTCAAGTCAATCATGTTCAGGTACGATCGTTTCTTTTCATTTTCCAACTGCCGGTTTTGCTGCGGATAAATCTGCTCGTCCTGGCCGGTCCAGATTTCTACATTCACAATCTCCTCCGGCAACAATGTGGTATCGGCTACCACCGGTGGCGGTGCCGCCCCAAAAAACAGCCGCGAACCATCTTTTGAAAACTGCGGGGCATAGTGCTCGCTCACAAGCCAATTGGGCGCAATGCCGAGCGAACTCTTCACATCAAACTCGCTGGCGGTTGGCGTACCTTTCTTCCAATAGAACAACTTGAAATGGCGTACCAACGCTTTGGTGGTATCTGTATCGGCCAGAAAACTGCACTGTGTGCCGTCTTCGCTCACGGCAAGCCCCTTGTATTTAAACTTGGCTTTGCCTTCGTGTAGCGTTTGCAGTTGCCGGGCTGCCAAATCGTACCAGTACACACCGGCCTTCAGTGTGCTATCGTTGCCGGTGGAGGTAAACAGCAGGCCCTGCCCAAATTTTGCCAGCGTGTAGTCTTTTACATATCCAAACAACGTTTCTTTGCCGCTGGCCAGCTCTCGTAGCACGAGGGTGTAGCCGTTGTCATCGGTGTTGGCTTTCTTCTTTTTGGATGGCGTTTTCTTTTCCTCCGGCCGGGCGCTGGGATCAGCTTTGGGCTTAACCTCTTTTTTTGCTTCGAGTTGGTACGCTACCCAACCACCTACTTTCTCCGGAATCTTAAACGACTTTACGTCAGCAATACGCGTGGTTTGCCGCGTTTTAAATGCATAAATGCCCAGCGAGTCTTTGGGCAAATCTTCTTTCTTCTTTTTCTGTCTGCGCAAATCCTTCACCAACTTATATGGCGGCTTGATTTTGAACACCGCGTGTTCGCTGGAATAGGTCAGTGTTATTTCTGCGGCGCGCCTCACCGAATCTTGCGTGCCTGTTTTGATGTTGTAAAATACGCCTTTGCCATCCCCTTCCTGCGGGTTGATGAGCACGGCCGCAAAGTTGCCATCGGGCGTTAACGCGCGGTAAGGAATCTCCTTCCAGTCATCGTACACGGAATGATCAAGCGGTTTTTTCGTTACCGGCGCGGCAGCAGTTTTTTTTTGGCTGTAGCCGATACAAGCGGCGCTTACACAAAAAGCAAGGAGATAGAATCGCATACACATGTTTTTAGCGATTCGAAAATACACGAATTACTGATGACCTTTTGCTGCTTTTTTACAAATGGGTGGGATTTCAGCGGAACTAAATCTGACAGGTCTTTTTGCGGACGAATTCAAGACCTGTCAGATTCTCCTTATCGTTAATTCACCGGTACAAGTCGAACCACCAGTCCCGGACTCTCCGTGGCAACGTGAATGTACCCGTCCGGGCTTTGGGCCACATAGCGAACGCGGGCATAGTTGTTCAGCAAGCGCTCTTCGCGCAGATACCTGCCGCTGGCGTCTACCTCTACGCGCGCAACATGTCGCAACGCCAACGCCCCCACCAACAGGTTGCCTTTCCAATTTGGGTAGCGGGCGCTGGTAACCAGCGTTACGCCACAAGGCGCGATGGACGGCGTCCACTGGCGCACCGGTTGCTCCATCCCGGCCCGCTGGGTTTCGCTGGTAATCGGGGTGCCATCGTAGTTGATGCCAAAAGTAATCGTAGGCCAGCCGTAGTTTTTACCGCGTTCCACGCGATTAATCTCATCGCCCCCGCGCGGGCCGTGTTCATGTGCCCACAGTGTTTTGGTGGCCCCATCGTACGTCATGCCTTGCACGTTGCGGTGGCCATAGCTCCAGATTTCGGGCCGCGCGTTGGCCGTGCCCACAAACGGATTGTCGGACGGTACGCGGCCATCATCGTGCAGGCGAATTACTTTACCCCAATGGTTAGCGAGATTTTGGGCGTTTGCCGGATTGCCGCGATCGCCTGTGCTGAGATAAACGTATCCTTCGCCATCAAACGCAATACGGCTGCCAAAATGCTGGCCGTTGTTGGTGAAGGGTTGGCCCACAAACAGCTCTTGTATTTCTGTGAAGGAATTGCCTTGTAGCTTGGCGCGTGCAAGTGCAGTACCGCCACCGCCGGAGCCCGCTTTGCTGTACGAAAAATAAATCCAGCCGGTAGTGGCATAGTTGGGATGCAGTTGGATGTCCAGCAGGCCGCCCTGCCCATTCCGGTAAACGGGTGGCACATTTTGGATGCGATCGGCCGTAAGCCGTTTGTTTTGGATGATGCGAATCTCCCCCGCACGTTCCGTAACGAGGATGCGCCCATCCGGCAGAAAGGCAAGGCCCCAGGGATTGCTCAGCCCCGAAGCAAGTGTATCCAAACCAAACCGTTGTTTCTCCGAGTTGATGATCGTGCCCCGCACGGGGTCGGTGGGCGTTTGGTCGGGGGTAACTTCATTCTCTGCTGCAGGTTCGCTGCAACCCAGTACGCCCGCGAGCACAAGTAAAACGGCTATTCGATTCATATTCATAAGTAACACCGGATGAAAGCAAGAGTTAATGATCGCAGGCGAAATAGTGGTAACCCGTTGTATCACCGCGTTCGCCCGTAAGGGGTCTTTTCGGCCGATGAGTTCAACAAAATAGCGGATATTTGGGTCATGGAACTTACCATCACGACACCCGCCTTATTGTTTCCTACCGTTTCGTTGATACTCCTTGCTTATACCAACCGGTTCTTGGCGATCGCCTCGCTTATTCGAAAACTGGCCGGAGACTATCGCCATAAGCCCGAGGCGCGGCTGGCCGCGGAAATCGGCCAACTAAAAGTGCGGCTGCGTCTCATTCGCGACATGCAGTTGCTCTCCATTTTGTCTTTGTTCTTAAGTGTACTCTGCATGTTCTTTTTGTTTAATCATGAACAAGTCATCGCTAAATATATTTTTGGCACCTCGCTGGTGCTGATGCTGGCATCGCTGGCATTATCGTTGCGCGAAATTCAAATTTCTACCCGGGCATTGTCAATTCAATTACAAGACATTGGCGAAGATGTAAAACTGTGGGATCCGCTGAAGGATCTGGTAAAGGATGTGGTAAAGAAATAGCCGCCCGGCGTTGGGAAGTTGTTGCTGCCGAAGCCCGATGTGAGTAAAGGGCAGGCCCCGCAGAACGAAAAACGAGCCGGAGATTTGGTTTACATCCGCCGCGGTTTTTTCAAAAAATCCGTACCTTCCCAAGCATGAACCGAAAGCACGCTTTAAAAACGCTGGCGGCCTCGGCAGCCGGTATGATGAGTTTACCCGCCCTGGCGCAACAGATGAAAACACTCGATAACGATTTGAAAAAAAGCATCAACCACTCGGTATGCCAGTGGTGCTACAACGATATTCCGTTGGAACAACTCTGCGCCGCCGCCCGCGACATGGGTATTCAGTCCATCGATTTGCTGGGCCCGGATCAATGGAAAGTGGCGGCCCAGTATGGGTTAACGTGTGCGATGGCTTACGCCAGCGACCTGGGGCTGACCAAAGGTTTTAACGACCTTGCTTTGCACGATAAACTGCTGAAAGATTACACTACGAACATCCCTAAAGCGGCCGATGCCGGTTTGAAGAACGTGATTTGCTTTAGTGGAAACGCCAATGGGCTCACTTCAGAAAAAGGACTTGAACATTGCGCCCGGGGTTTGGAGCCCGTTTTGAAAGTGGCCGCGCGGTACAACATCACTGTTACCATGGAACTGCTGAACAGCAAAGTTGACCACAAAGACTACCAATGCGACCACACCGCATGGGGCGCCGCACTCTGCGAAAAACTGGGGTCGCCTCATTTCAAATTGTTGTACGATATCTACCACATGCAAATCATGGAGGGTGACGTGATCGCCACCATTAAAAAGAACATCCAATATATTTCGCACTTTCACACCGGGGGTGTGCCGGGCCGCCATGAGATTGACGACAGCCAGGAACTATTTTATCCGGCCATAATGCGCGCCATTGCCGCCACCGGCTTTACCGGATTTGTGGCTCAAGAATTTATTCCCAGCCGAACAGATAAACTCGGCTCGCTGCGCCAGGCCATTGGCATTTGCGATGTGTAACGAAAAGTAAAAGGAAAGTCGCGCACCACTTTTCATGCGCGAATTTCCTTTTTGTCTACTGTCGGGCAATTTCTGCGTTAATGTGCAGTTTTACTTCTTCGCTTACCACCATGCCACCGGCCTCGGTGAGTGCGCTCCAGTTCAATCCAAAATCTTTGCGGTTGATTACGCCGTTAATTTCAAATCCGGCCTTCACGTTACCCCACGGATCTTTGGTAGTGCCACCGTGCTGCACATGTAACGCGACGGGCTTTTTGATACCGCGAAGCGTAAGAGTGCCCGGCAACTCGTAGCTATCGCCCTTCGAGGGTTTTAAAGTACCCTCAAATTCCAGTGTTGGATATTCCTGAGCGGCAAAGAAATCGGGCGATTTCAAATGCGCATCGCGGTCGGCATTGTTGGTATCGATGCTGCTGATGTCGGCCTGGAAGCGAATGGTAGCGCCATCGAATGTATCGCCTGCGCTTTCTACGCTACCTGAAAATTTCTTGAAAAGGCCGGTAACGGTGGAGATTACCAGGTGTTTTACTTTAAACTGCACTTCGGTGTGGGTAGTGTCTAACTGCCACAGTGTTTTTTTAGGCGTTTCCATTTTTTTGGTTTTGATCTGACTGCAAAGGAAGACGCGCGCGGTGGCTGAGCAGATTGAACCAGATTAAGAAATATGGCCTTGGGGCTTGAACTAGATTAAGAAATGTATTTGCGCCCCCACTGGTTGAACCAGAAGAAAGCCATTTACCCGGCCTGCGTGAGGGGTGGAAAGGGCCCCGCGCCAGCGGGGGTGCGCAGCACCGGAGCCCTGCACAACCCGACCCCGCCGGCAGCGGCGGGGGCACGCCCAAAAAAAGATCTGGGGTACTAGGGCTCGGGCTTGCGCTTTCTACGCAGTTTGCTGAGGAACTCGGGCGTCATGCCCAGGTATGAGGCGATGTGTTTTTGCGGCACGTATTGCTCGAGTTGCGGGTACCGCTTGCGGAAGTTCTCGTAGCGGGCCTGTGCGGTGAGCGCGTGTGCTTCGATGATCCGGTTCTGATGGGTAACGAGCGACCGTTGAAAAAGAAGCCGGAAGAATTTCTCGAACACTGCCCCGCGGCTGAGCAGTTCATCCCAGCGGGCTTTCGATAGCACCCAAACGTCGCTCTGCGCCAGCGCGCGCGTAAAATAGCGCCCGGTTTGTTGGTTGGAGAGACTTTGCAGGTCGCCCGTCCACCAGCCGGTGGTAGCAAATTGGATGACGTGTGCGGTGGCGTGGCGATCTTCGTAGTAGGTCATGAGGCAGCCCGTTTCCACCAGAATGAGGCCGGGCGTTACAGCATCAGCAGTTTCGATAAATGCCCCGGGCGCGAGTGGCACGGGCTGCAGGGCAGAACAGAAAAGGTCTTTCTCGTGGTTGGTAAGCGGAGTGGTGGTTGCCAACAGATTGGCCACTATGTCGCGGTTCATGCCGCAAATTTAACCAGAAGTGGGCGGCGGCCGCGCAACCACCGGCCCGGTTTGCGCGTCTGTGGTAATACGTGTTTATTCGTACGTTATGAATCGCATTTTGTTTTTTCTGATGGCGCTCACAGCGTTGAGCGTTCAGGGCCAGTCGCTATCTGCCGGTAAAAAATTTTTTGAGGAGCGAAAGTATGCGGAAGCAAAAGCGCAACTCACCGCCATTGACGACAACGCGAAAGACTACGCTGCGGCGCAATACTACCTGGGGCGCATTGCCTTTCAGGAAGAACAGTATGACGAGGCGGTGGACTATTTTGAAGAGGCTACGGAAGTAAACGACCGCGTGGCCGAGTACTTTGAGTGGTACGGCAATGCTCTGGGAAGCCTGGCGCAACAATCGAATATGGTGCGGCAGGGGATGTTGGCGCCTAAAATGAAAAGCGCGTGGGAGAAGGCCGTGCAACTGGACCCGAAAAGCGTGGGGCCGCGCACGTCGCTGGTGGAGTTTTACATGCAGGCCCCGGGGTTTATGGGTGGCAGCAAAGAAAAGGCCGTAGCCACCGCCCGCGAAATTATTGCGCTGAGCCCGGCCGAGGGGCACCGGGTTTTGGGTAGTGTGCTGGCCCGGGAAAAGAAAATTGCCGAAGCAGAAAAAGCGTATCTGGAAGCCGCGCGATTAGATCCACAATACAAAACATCGCTGGCTGGATTTTACCTGGGCCAGCAGCAACATGAAAAGGCGTTTGTGCTTTTTGAGGAGGCACTGAAAAAAAATCCGGAGGATATGCTGGCCCACTACCAGGTTGGGCGCACCAGTGCCCTCTCAGGCTTACGCCTAGAGCAGGGCGAGGCCTCCCTAAGAAAATATTTGTTATACACGCCCAAAGCAAATGAGCCGAGCCTGGCCGGAGCCAACATGCGCCTGGCGCAGATTCTGGAGAAGAAAGGCAGCAAAGCCGCGGCCAAAAAACACTATGAAACAGCGGTGAAGCTGGACGGCACCTTGAAAGAGGCAAAAGAAGGATTAAGCCGCGTTTCAAAATAAGCGGAGCTTCATCCTGATTCGACTTACGGGCGCATTGCTTTTTTATTACCTTCATCCGCTTAAAACTTTTTTGCGGATGAAAGCAGCGATGTTTACCAAACTCTCGGTAATGATGTTGTTGGAGTACTTTGTGTGGGGCGCGTGGTACGTTACCATGGGTACATACATGGGCGAGTTCCTGGGTTCAACGGGTACACAAATCGGAACGGCATACAGCGCCATCGCGTTGGCTACCATGATCTCACCTTTTTTTGTGGGCCTGGTGGCCGATCGGTTTTTTGCAGCGCAACGCATTATGGGTGTGTTGCACCTGGCAGGCGCGGTGCTGTTGTACGCGGCCACGCAAATCCAAAACAACACGGCGTTCTACTGGATCATTCTGGTATATGCCTTATTGTACATGCCCACCATTGCACTCTCCAACAGCATTGCCTTTGGCCAGATGACGGACCCCGGCCGCCAGTTCCCGTGGATTCGCGTTTTTGGTACGGTAGGTTGGATTCTCGCAGGTTTGATGATCGCGTTTTTGGAAATTGAAAAAACCGCCGCCACCTTCCAGATGGCGGCAGCCGCATCTCTGGCACTGGGCATCATCAGTTTTGTGCTGCCCAACACACCGCCCAAAGGCAAGGTAGATGGCGCGGCCTCCAAAGCGCTGGGCACCGAAGCTTTCGTACTCTTTAAAGACAAACCGTATCTTATCTTTTTCATCGCAGCAATTTTGGTATGCATTCCGCTGAGTTTCTATTATAGCTTCGCCAATGTGTTTTTGAATGCCGTAGGCATGGAAAACGCAGCCGGCAAAATGATTTTGGGTCAGGCCTCCGAAGCCATCTTCATTCTGGCCATTCCGCTTTTGTTCAACCGCATCGGGGTGAAGAACATGTTGCTGCTGGGCATGCTGGCGTGGACGCTGCGGTACATTTTATTTGCTTACGGCAATGTAGACACCAACTTGTGGATGTTGTATGCCGGCATTATTCTGCACGGCATCTGCTACGACTTCTTTTTCGTTACCGGCTACATGTACACAGAAAAGAAGGCCGGTGAAAAAATTAAGAATGCCGCACAGGGGTTGTTTACCTTTGCCACGTATGGTGTGGGCATGGTGATTGGCACTTACTTTTCAGGCAAGACTACCGACTTCTTCACGCAAGACGGGGTAAAAGACTGGCCCGCCATCTGGTGGGTGCCGGTGTACATTGCACTGGCAGTACTGCTGTATTTCATTTTGTTTTTTAAAGAAAAGCGGGAAATTAAAGCCGTTTAATCAATCGCTTACTTGCCCGTTAGCCGTACCTGTGTTGTAAACATGAAAACCGATTTGTTATGAATATTGCTATGCTTGGCTCCGGCTTCATTGGCCGATTTTATGCCGACTCGCTGCAGGGTTACCGCAGCAAAGACAAAATTGTTACCATCTATTCGCGCCGCGAAGAGAGCGCCAAAAAATTTGCCGCTGATTACCGCGTGCCTTTTGCCACTACGGATATGGAGGCTGCCATTGCGCGCCCCGAGGTGGACGTAGTGTGCATTTCGCTTCCCAACAATTTACACGAGCAAGCCGTGCTGTTGTGCTGCAAGCACAAGAAGGCGGTAATCACCACCAAACCGCTGGGCCGCAATGCCGCGGAAGCCAAACGCATGCTGGAGGCTGTAGAAAAAGCCGGCATCTTTAATGGCTACCTCGAAGATCTGGTGTACACACCCAAGTTTTTGAAAGCCCACGAAAGTGTAAAGAATGGAGCGCTGGGCCGAATCCTGTGGGCGAAGTCGCGCGAAACGCACCCTGGCCCGCACAGCGATTGGTTCTGGGATTTAGAGCAGGCCGGTGGTGGGTGTATTCTGGATTTAGGATGCCACTGTGTGGAGATCACCCGCAGCTACATTGGTAAAGACATTAAACCGGTGGAAGTGATGTGCTGGGCCGATACTCAGGTGAAACCCATTGACGCGGAAGATCACGCCATTGGTTTAGTAAAGTATGAGAATGGCGCCATTGCACAGTTTGAAGTAAGCTGGACGTTCCGCGGTGGCCTTGATTTACGCGATGAGGTGATGGGCACCGAAGGCACCATTTGGGTGAACAGTTTTTTGCGCACCGGCTTCGAAATGTTTACCACAGGCAAAGGGGCCGACTATGTAGCCGAAAAGGCGGAGAGCAATTCAGGCTGGCTTTTCCCTGTCGGGGATGAATTGAACGAACTTGGCTACAACCACATGTTTGCGGATATGTTTAATGCCCTGGAGCGCGGCACGCAGCCGAAAGAAACGTTCTACGATGGGTACGTGGTCAACGCCGTGTTGGATGCCGCCTATCGCTCCGCGAAAACAAAATTGTGGGAGCCCGTGCAACTTGATGTCTGGCGCGGCCGCACCGGCGTGGGTAAAGACAGCCACCTCACCGAGTATGATGCCGATCATTATCTGGTAAAAGAAGAGATGACCCACTACGGCGCAAAGAAGGTGATTCTGAAAAACAAAAAGACCGGCAAGATCAGCGAGCGCGTACTGTCTTAGCGCACTACTTTTTTAGCTGCATGAAAAAAATTGCCATACTTCTATTTGATGAAGTAGAGGTGTTGGATTTTGCCGGGCCGTTCGAGGTTTTTTCGGTTACCGGTCAGCGCCAGGTGGGGTCGCCCTACGAGGTGTTTACTGTTGCAGAAAAAAACGTGGTGTCGGCCAGAAACCAATTGCAGATTGTGCCCACGTACACGTTCGACCAGGCGGCCGTTCCAGATCTGTTCTTGGTGCCGGGCGGTGGCGGATTTCACCCGAACGGTACTCCGTTTGGGTCGCGCCGGGAGATGCACAACCCCGCCATGTTGCAACTGGTGCAAAACTGGTTTACAAAAAGTGAGTACGTGCTTTCGGTGTGTACCGGTGCGCTCATCCTGGGCAACGCCGGGTTACTGGCGGGCCTACAGGCCACCACACACTTTCTTGCGGTGGAATCGCTAAAGCAAATTGAACCCACAGCCACCGTACATGGCCACAAACGCGTAGTGGATAATGGCAAAGTCATTCTTTCGGCCGGGGTAGCTGCGGGCATTGACATGGCGCTTTACGTGGTAGAAAAATTGCAAGGAAAGCCGGTAGCCGATGAAACTGCCCACTACATGCAGTACGACTACTGGAAGCAGACGCCCGCAATCGCACATTAGCGCTCCTTGTTGAATGCTAAATTTTTTAGCATTTTTGCTGCGTGAACGAGCCGTATTTCAAAGGACGAGGGTCGCAATTCAAACCCGCAAACCGATTTTTGCAGACCCGCTACGTTACGGCTCATCCCGAGGGGCTGGACGAAGTCTTGCAACAAACGCCTGATACGCAGGTATTCGAAGAGCAGGCGCGTACCATCATCAACAAAGTTACCAGCCCCGATCTGGGTATGGTGTACTCGCTCAATCCGTATCAAGGCTGCGAACACGGGTGTGTTTATTGCTATGCCCGCAATACACACGAGTACTACGGTTTTAGTGCCGGCCTGGATTTTGAAAGCAAGATCATCGTCAAGAAAAATGCACCGCAGTTGCTGGAGAAGCAACTGATGAGCCCATCGTGGCAGGTAGCACCCATTTCGCTCAGCGGCAATACCGATTGCTACCAGCCGTTGGAACGCACACAGCAACTCACCCGCGCGGTCTTGAAAATTCTTGCCCGCTACCAGCATCCGGTAAGCATCATCACAAAAAACAGTTTGATTTTGCGCGACGTGGATATCCTGAGCGACCTGGCCATGCACCAGCTGGTGCACGTGTATATTTCCATCACCACACTGGATGAAACCTTGCGCGGCAAGATGGAACCCCGCACTGCCACGGCATCGAAGCGATTGGAGGTGATCCGCGCATTGAGCGAAAAACGGATTCCTACGGGCGTCATGTGCGCACCCATGATTCCCGGGCTTAACGATCATGAATTGCCGCACCTGCTGAAAGCGGCCAGCGAATCGGGTGCGTTGGGTGCCGGCCTGCAGGTAGTGCGCCTGAACGGGGCCATCGGAAAAATTTTTGAAGACTGGCTTCGAAAGAATTTTCCGGATCGGTTCAACAAAGTCTGGAATCAAATCTGCGAGTTGCACGAAGGTGGAGTAAACGATACTCAGTTTGGCAGACGCTTACGCGGATCGGGCGCGCACGCAGAAAGCCTGCATCAACTGTTTCGTGCCGCCCGGAAAAAATATTTTGCTGGCCGGGAATTTCCCGCCTATAACCTCACCCGGTTTCAGCGGGGCGGCAACCTTACCCTGTTTTAACTTTGCGTTTTACGTTCGCGAATCCGCGGCATTCTGCCGAATGGTAGAAGAGCTGTGCGGGCTGCCACTGCCGGGCGTGCGTAAAGATGTTAATTTTGAATTCAATCTACGGTGTATGTGCTTTCACAAATCATTTGGAAAAAGTGAGTCGGAATTGCTGGAGCACTACCAAGCCGCGTTCGATACGGTTCGGGCAGAGTTGGCCATCCTCAAAGAAAAGTTTACCGTGCTGCTGGCGAAAGACGGGCGGCTAGCCGAGGCGTTGGTACAGCCGGAGGCGCTGCATGCGTTGCTGGTTCAGTACTCGCAAAAAGGTGGCCTACCGCCCCACTACTCCGCACAAGAACTCGCAACACTGAAATACTACTTTAAAACACTGCAGGCATTCGAAAACAACGGGGTGTACCGCTATCATGAAAATGGTTTCGATTACCTGCCCACGCCCGTGATTACCGCAGGCGATCCCACCCAGTTTAAGTTCTTTCGGTGGGGCCTGATTCCGTTTTTTATGCGCGATCCGGAAAAAGCCATGCAACTGCGAACACAAACACTGAATGGCATCTCGGAAGAAATGCACGACAAACCCTCCTACCGCGATGCCCTAAAAAACGGGCAGCGCTGCCTCATTCCCGTTACTGGTTTTTTTGAATGGCGCTGGCTGGACGAAAAGGGAACTGTGAAAATTCCTTACTTCGTTACCTTTCGCGATCAGAAAATCCGCTCGTTGGCCGGACTCTACAGCCGTTGGAAAAATCCACAAACGGGCGAGTATTATTACAGTTATACCGTACTAACCACCCGCGCAAACAGCGTGATGGAATACGTACACAATCACAAACAACGAATGCCGGTGTTGATTGCCCGCGAAGACGAGCGCGCGTGGCTGAACCGCGACCTCGCGTTGAAAGACGTGCAGGAACTTTGCCAACCCTGGCAAGACCCAGCCCTACGTGCCTACACCATTTCCAAATTGCTTACTACGCGAAACGTAAACACTAACGTGCCGCACGTGCTCCACCCGATGAACTATAACGCGGCCATCGCGCAGGCAAATGAGTACTTAGCAACAGGCGAGAAAAAGAAAGCACTGGATGCGTTTAAAGAAGCCGTAGCAGGCGAAAACATAAAAATTGAAGACCTGCTGCATGCTGCCGGGCAGAACATTAAAAGCGAACTTTCGCTGACTTGAAGTGTGCGGGAACATTCTGCATTTTACTGTTGTTGAACCAACAAAATTGTTTTGAGTTATGGAGTTAGGCATTGGCATGTTTGGTGATAACCACTATGATGAGCGCGGCCAACCGCTTCCATCCGGTGCGCGGTTGCGCGAGTTGATTGAGGAAATCAAGCTAATGGATCAAACGGGAGTAGCGTTTTTTGGGATTGGCGAGCACCATCGCCCCGATTACGCGGTATCGGTACCGGAGGTGGTGCTGGCCGCAGCCGCCACGGTAACTTCGAAGATAAAGCTCGGCAGCGCCGTTACGGTGTTAAGCTCCTCAGACCCGGTGCGCATTTATCAGGCATTTGCCACGGTAGATCAACTGAGCTCCGGCCGGGCAGAAATTACCGTAGGGCGGGGCAGCTTCATTGAGTCCTTTCCACTGTATGGATATTCCCTTAACGATTACAACGAATTGTTCGAAGAAAAACTCGAACTCCTGTTGAAGATTAACCGAGAGGAACGCGTGACCTGGAAGGGAACGGTGCGTGCGCCTTTGGAAGATCAGCCCGTGTTACCCCGGGCCACCGGTGCAGGGCTACCCGTATGGGTGGCGGTAGGAGGCACTCCGGAATCGGTGGTACGGGCAGCGCGCCTTGGGTTGCCGGTAATCTTCGCCATTATTGGCGGCAACCCCGCGCAATTCCAGCCCCTGTTTCGGTACTACCGCGAATTGTGGGAACACTTTGGCCACGACCCCAAAAAACTAGAGGTAGGTGTACACATGCATTGCTTCTTTGGCGAGCACGGGAAGCAAACCGCAGATGCATATTACCCCGTGTATGCCGGGCAAATGAATCGTGTAGGGGCAAGCCGCGGTTGGGCACCCTTTACGCGCAGCCAGTATGAGTTTGGTCGCAGCAAAGAAGGTGCATACGTGTTTGGGGATGCAAGCGAAGCGACCGACAAGATTTTACAGATGCACGACATGTTTGGCCTTACCCGCTTCTCAGCACATATGGATGTGGGCGGGCCCGCACATAAAGACCTGATGAAATCCATCGAGATTTTCGGAACCCGCATTGCGCCGCAGGTGCGTGCAGCCATTGGGGTACTTGCGTAAGCGGTGCACGGCAATTTTTTGACATCGGCCGCCGCCGGGCTCATGTTTTGGCGAATGTGGTGGGGACTATTTTTTTAGCGCACTCAGCACCTCATTCAACTTCAACAGCGCTTCCACCGGGCTGATGGTGTTGATATCGATCTTGGTTAACAGATCATATACGGCTTTCATCTTCGGGTCGGCTTCAAAGAGGCTCATCTGGAATTGTGGCTTCGGCAGCTCCTCGAGGCTTTTCTTGCGTTTGTCGTGCCGCTTTTCTTTTTCTAAAAAATGAAGAATATCGTTGGCGCGCAGCACCACCGGGTTGGGCATGCCGGCCAATTGTGCCACGTGAATTCCGAAGCTGTGTTCGCTGCCGCCCTCCTTCAGCTTGCGCATGAAAATGATCTTGTCGCCCACTTCTTTCACGCTCACGTTGAAGTTTTTCACGCGCGGCAAATCCTCCGCCAATTGATTGAGCTCATGGTAGTGCGTAGCAAACAACGTTTTGGGCCGAACGTCTTTGTGGTTGTGCAGGTATTCGACAATCGCCCAGGCAATGGAAACGCCATCGTAGGTAGACGTGCCGCGCCCGATTTCATCCATCAGGATTAGACTGCGGTTGCTCAGGTTGTTGAGGATGCTGGCCGTCTCGGTCATTTCCACCATAAACGTGGATTCGCCCCGCGAGAGATTGTCGCTGGCGCCTACGCGCGTAAACACTTTATCGACCAGGCCAATCACGGCACTTTCGGCCGGCACAAAACTGCCCATCTGCGCCAGCAACACAATCAAAGCGGTTTGCCGCAGCAGGGCCGATTTACCCGCCATATTGGGGCCGGTAATCACCAGAATTTGCTGCGTCTCGGTATCAAGAAAGATATCGTTGGGCACGTAGCTTTCGCCCACGGGCAATTGTTTTTCGATGACGGGATGGCGACCCGCTTTGATGGCCAAACGTGTGGAGTCGCTGATCTCCGGTTTCGCATAGCGATTGGCACGAGCCGTGAGCGCGAAAGAAAGCAGGCAATCGAGCACCGCCACCGTGCGCGCGTTCTGCTGAATCTGCCCGATAAACTCACTGGTGTGGCGCACCAGTTCGGCAAAGAGCCGCTGTTCGATCACGCTTAGCTTTTCTTCGGCATGCAGGATTTTTTCCTCATACACTTTCAGCTCTTCGGTGATGTAGCGCTCGGCATTCACCAGCGTTTGCTTGCGAATCCAGTCGGCCGGAACTTTGTCTTTGTTGGCATTGCTCACCTCCAGGTAGTAGCCAAACACTTTGTTGTACGAAATCTTGAGCGAGTTGATGCCCGTGCGCTCGATTTCACGCTTCTGCACTTGCAACAGGTAATCCTTTCCGGAGAACGCCAGTTGACGCAACTCATCCAGTTCGGCATTCACTCCGTCTTTAATCACTCCGCCCTGGTGCAGCAACATGGGCGCATCGTCTTTCAGTTCTTTTTCAATTTTTTCCAACAAGAACTCGCAGCGGTGGAGCTGATCGCTCAGTTTTTTTAATCCTACGGACGACTGCGCGGCTAGCAGATCCTTTACCGGCAAGATGGCCTGCAGTGATCGCTTCAATTGCAACAATTCGCGGGGATTAACGCGACCGACCGCCACTTTGGAAATCAGGCGCTCCAAATCGGCCACCTGTTTTAATTGATGGGTGATGGTTTCGGTTAGCTCCGGATGCTGATAGAGATGGTCTACGATTTGAAGCCGCTCGTCAATTGCTTCTTTTTCTTTTAGCGGCAACACCATCCAACGCCTGAGCTGGCGCGAGCCCATGGGCGTAACCGTTTGATCCAGAATCTGCAACAACGGCACACCGCCTTCGTGCTGGGCATTCACCAATTCCAGGTTGCGGATGGTGAATTTATCCAGCCACACGTAGTGCTCCTCGTCCATGCGGGCGATGGACGCGATGTGATGCGTGTCTTTATGTTCGGTGGCTTCCAGGTAATGCAGAATGGCACCGGCCGCAACAATGGCCTCGTCCATGCCATCGATGCCAAACCCTTTGAGTGTGGAGGTTTTAAATTGCTGAATCAGCTTGTCGTGCGCGTAGTCAAACGCATACACCCAGTCGTCCAGCGCGAAAGTGGCATAATCCTCGCTCAGGTGTTGTTCCCATTTGTCGCGATGTGCTTTGCTGAAGATTACTTCGGCCGGGCCCAGGCTTTGGATGAGTTTGAGGATGTAGCTTTCATTTCCCTGCGCACAATAGAACTCGCCCGTGCTGATGTCGAGAAAAGCTACCCCGAATACCTTACCGGCAAAGAGCGAGCAGAGGAAGTTGTTGCGCTTGCGCTCCAGCACGTTGTCGTTGAACGACACGCCCGGGGTTACCAGTTCGGTTACTCCGCGTTTTACAATTCCTTTTACAAAGCGCGGGTCTTCCAGTTGGTCGCAGATGGCCACACGGTGGCCGGCCCGCACCAGTTTGGGTAAGTAAGAATCCAGCGCGTGGTGGGGGAAGCCAGCCAGTTCAATTTCGGAAGCCGAACCGTTGCCGCGCTTGGTAAGCGTAATGTCGAGCACCTGGCTGGCCGTGACCGCATCCTGCCCGAAGGTTTCGTAAAAATCGCCCACGCGAAAAAGCAACAGCGCACCGGGGTACTTCGCCTTGATGGCGTTGTACTGTTTCATGAGCGGGGTATCCATTGCGCCTGCGGCAGCCATCAACGTTTTTTGAGTTGCAAAGATAGTTGTAGAGTATTGTCCGGTTGCTTACCTTACACTACCCTTTTAATTACCCACCCCTAAAAAAACCATTTTTATGCGAATTCTAGTAATTCTGAGTTTTGCCATAGCAGTTCTTGGCTGCGAAAATGAAGCAGTTGAGAAATCTGACCTGGGGCGCATTAAAAAAGTTGTCGTGTCGTTTCAGGGGATTGAAATCAGCACCAAGCCACTAACGGGCCGCGAACAAAGAACAACCGATGCCGATCCAACCTACTTGTTCATTGAGATTCGAAAAGGTAGCGCACTGTATGCATCTGGTGTGTTTAAAGACGTGCCGCAATCCGTAGGGCTGCAACTACCCGACAAAACCAATGTTACAATTTTTGTTAAGGCCATTAAAAAAGGCAGCTCGCACGGAATTTTGCGTTACAAAAGTGGCATCTACACGAATATCAATTGGTCGGTCGCGGCTGATTCTTTGAACTACCAAAATCCGATGCAAAACGGCGCTGACGCGGGTCTATGCTACGTGTACACCAAAGCCGACAGCTCCGCCAACATGTATCAATATTATCCCCCCACGGATACGTATGCAGCCAAAGTGGAGATCAATACTTCTGCCATCACCGGAGAACTGAAAATCAATCTTGAGCGCAAGGTTTTTGGTATTGAAAGTAAACTGCGCAATTTCCGTAAAGGTAAGGTTAAAGTTCTTTTGGGTGAGGAGAAAAGTGCAACTGACCCCAGCGGGGTGTCCAGCCAGGTTTTGAGTTATCCTGATTCGTCTAAGTTAGATGTGTTTTCTTTAATGGCCCTCCATCCACCGCGGCCAAACATGCGCCTGCGCGTGATTTACCACAACACCGAAAAAGATCAGGTAATTTTTGATGGCTGGATTGAAGTGAACGCACTGGAAAAAAAGATACTCGAGATTGATTTGGCGCGGTTTAACTCAACCAATAACGGTAGGGTGGGATTTACCATCGTAAACGGTTCGCTTATGCCGGGCCAGATCATCAAGATTAACTAAGCCGTTTTGCTGACGGTTTTGGTTAGGACACTGCGCCGGGTAAAGGATTGAGCGGGTGTGTTTGAGCCCGCAAGAGCATGTGCGGTGGGTGGCGAGCCGCGAAAGCCTGGTGCCGCACGCCTCGGGCGGCATACCCCAAAAAGAGACAAAAAAAAGCGCGCATCACGAACAGGTGACGCGCGCAAAAAAATCTTCTAACGCTCTTAGGCGGCTTTCTGAATGGGCTCGACTTGCAGTGTGCGCTGCTTGTTCAATTGGATTACACCCAATCGGTTGAGCACTTTAATCACGATGTAGGTAGGATCAATTTCATGCCACCGAATGCCCCCGAAGTTGGCGCGGGCGCCATTTTTGTGGTGGTTGTTGTGGTAGCTCTCGCCCATCATCAGAAAATCAACCGGCAGGAAATTCTTTGATGTATCGCGCACTTCAAAATTTCTGTAGCCGTACTTGTGCGCAAACCAGTTGATAATGGCGCCGTGCAGCGGGCTCATTAAAAAATGAACCGGCAATAGCAGCCATAACCACCAGGCGGTAGCGAACTGAAAATAGAAAAGCACATACAAAGCCCCCCAGAACAGGCGCGAGGGCCACGAGCGCGCGAATTTATCAAACGACTCCCACTGCGGCACGCCCTCGGTAAAGCGGGCGTCTACCACCATTTTGCGGTTGGCAATGGCCGAGTAGATGGTTTTTGTTTTCCACATCATGTTCCAGATGGTTTCATCGTAGGTGGGCGAGTGCGGATCGTTTTCGGTATCTGCGTAGGCGTGGTGCATGCGGTGCATAACGCCATAGCCGTAGGGGCTGAGGTAATTGGAGCCTTGGAAAATCCATGTAAGCACAAAGAAAATCTTCTCCGTAGTTTTATTCATGGTAAACGCCTTGTGGGCCGCATACCGGTGCAGGAAAAACGTCTGGAAAAACAATGACAGGTACCAGTGGGCTACGAAAAAAGAGAGGACAATCAGCATGTTCAGGTTAGTTTATCGTAAAACAATGCCAGCCTGCCTTGCGGGCTGGAAAATGTAAGACAAACCCGGCGTGGGGTTTGTGACAAAAACCTGAACTTATTTTTAGATTTTTTTCTGTACGGCCTCCGCAATATCGTTTTTGAGCTGCTGGAGGTAGTCGGTAGCGTTACCCATATCGCAGGCGGAACGGAACCGTTGAATGAGTGCTTGGGTATTGGGCAGTTCTACGTGCAGGGCACTGGTTTCTTCGCTTATTTTTTTTCGGGCGCGGGCCAGCAACTGGCGGCAGTGGTCTTTTTTCTTGTCCAGCGCGTGCTGGAGTTCGTCATAATCCCAATCGAACACCTCTTTCAATACGAATACCGCACGCTCCAGCGGTTCTAATTTATGGTGCAGCACCTGGAACGCGGCCTGAAGATGTACGTCCATGTCCAGTGCCTGCAGGTTCATCTCCTTCCACTTGTGTAAGAACTCGGGCAAGTGCCAGGCTTCCAGATATTCTTCCTTCTTTCGCTTTAATGCGTTGAGGTGATTGAGGCAGTTGTTGGTTACTGCGCGGATGAGGTAGGCTTTGGTGTTCTCGATTTTTTGCGTGTCTACCGTGAGCCAGCGCACAAAAGTTTCCTGCACAATGTCTTCGGCATCTTGCTGGCAGCGCACCAAATTATAGGCAATGCGTTGCAGCAACGGTTGGTAGAGCGCGATGGTTTGTGCCTGATCCATAGAAACGGATCACAAAGAAAGTGGAAAAACCCGGCATTTGTGTGAAAACTTTTCGCTAACGCGCGTTCGTAACCGTTTAAAAAATGCTGATGAAAATCATGTGGTAGCTGTGCTTTTCCCTCCGTTCTTTGCGTTGTTAAGTAAACCGAGAAATAATGAACGCTGCCGTGGTGAAGGAAACTCGCAGGAAACCCATTCTGGTGCAAGAGATTTCTTTTTTGTTTGTGCACCTGTTGCCGCTGGCCGCCATCTGGACGGGCGCAACGCTTTTTGATTGGCTGGTGTGCATTTTTTTGTACGTGTTCCGCATGTTTTGGATTACCGGCGGCTACCACCGCTACTTTGCGCACAAGTCGTATAAAACTTCGCGGTGGTTTCAGTTTGTAATTGCGTTCATGGCGCAGACCTCCGCGCAAAAAGGGGCACTGTGGTGGGCGGCCCACCACCGGCATCACCACCGCCACAGCGATACTCCGGCCGATCCACACTCAATGAAAATCTATGGCTTTTGGTATTCGCACATTGGTTGGATCATTGGCCCGGATTTTAAAGACACCGACTATAAAACCATTGGCGATTACGCCCGCTACCCGGAGTTGGTATGGCTGAATAAAAATTACCTGGTGCCGCCGGTGTTACTGGCCGTTGGCGTAACGGCGCTGGGTGCCTATGTAAATGGCGGCAGCGTGGCACTGATGTTTACCAGCGCAGGCATGAGCACGTTGCTGATCGGTTTCTTTCTGAGCACGGTAATCTTGTACCACGCTACGTTTTCCATCAACTCCATTATGCACAAGGTGGGCACGCAGCGGTATGAGTCGAACGATGAGAGCCGGAACAGCGTATGGCTGGCCTTGCTTACGCTGGGCGAGGGCTGGCACAACAACCACCATTATTACGAAACGGCAGGGCGCCAGGGATTTTTCTGGTGGGAGATTGACATTACGTATTATGTGTTAAAAGGCTTCGAAAAACTGGGGCTGATCTGGGAGGTAAAAGGTGTGCCCGACTACATTAAGTATTCGCGGAATAAACGCCATGCGCAGGAGTTGCGCCAGCGGGCGGCCACCGCAGCCGAAAACCGGCCCACCCCGGCGGTGGCCGAAGCGGAGGTGGACTAAGACATTTTTTTATGGGATTTGGAAATTGCCAACCGGGGCTTAAATTTGCACTCCCTTTCGGGGATAAGCGGGAGTAGCTCAGTTGGTAGAGCACAACCTTGCCAAGGTTGGGGTCGCGAGTTCGAGTCTCGTTTCCCGCTCAGATTGGATGATTTGAAGATTTGGTGATTTTTTGATTTGAATGCTCAAGAACTACAGCAGCGAACCAAAAAGTTTAGTCTTCAAATCATCCGTTTTTTTCAGGCGCTCCCCAAAACAACGGAGGCCCAAATTTTGGGAAAACAGCTCTTGCGTTCGGCCACCTCGGTAACCGCTAATTACCGCGCCGCGTGCCGGGCACGATCGAAAGCAGAGTTTATTGCGAAGCTTTCTATTGTGGTAGAAGAAGCCGATGAAACATTGCTTTGGCTGGAAATGATAGACGAATCATCCGTTTCCAAAGTAGATGCCTCATTGATGAAAGAGGCGAAAGAACTGCTGTTTATTATGTCAGCTTCGCGTAAATCCGCGAAGGGCGACTCAATCAATAAATAGATAATTTCGCAAATCAATCAATTGATTTTGCCCGGGTGGTGGAATTGGTAGACACGCAGGACTTAAAATCCTGTGGCCCTTAAAGGCTGTACGGGTTCAACTCCCGTCCCGGGTACTAAAAACAAAAAGCGCTGATTCTGTCAGCGCTTTTTTGTTTTGGGCGTATTCTTCTTTTAAGGCGCAGGCGCCAACAACGAGTTAATCCAGCGCGCAATCTTCAGCGCTTCATCGCGGGGTACTTGCGGCATGGCGGCCATGGGTGTTTCATGCTCCGGCCAGTTCTTGGGTTCGGGCATGTAGATCAACTGCACAATGCGCTCATCCGAATATTTACGTTTAGCAATATCCGCGAAAGCGGGCCCCACCTGCCGCTTGTACGTTTGATGGCAGGCCGTGCACGTATTCTTCACCAGCAACGGTTCGATCTCCGCGTACGCGATGGTCTTACCGCCGGCCACCGGCACCCTCGGCTTTGGTGTAACGGTTGGCTTTGCGGGTACTCGTTGGGTACTCCATTCGTTGGCAGGCAACGGTTGCCCGGATGGAATCGCGTTAAGCGTATAATAAGCCGAAGGGTGCAACACCGGTAAACCTGTTGTTGTGCGTACGCCAAACACGTGCAACTCGTGCACGTGGTACGGCCGCAGATTCGTTACGCGCAGGCGCACGCGGTAGCCATCGTCTGAAATCTTCAGGCCCTCGATTTTCAACTTCTCTTCGTTTACTGTGGGGCTGCCATACACGGGTTGGTATTTATAGGTGTAACTGCGGCCGCTGTAGGCTTCCAGATTTCCGGCCACGGTTTTGTCTACGGGCATGGTAAACTCAATTTCAAAACCATCGGGTTGCGCGCGCACCGTTTTCATTTCCATCGGCACTTTGCCCGTCCACACCAGCCGCTGCAAACCTTCGTTCGCGGTGCCGGCCGAGCCCCAGCCGCGGTTGGTGAGGCCCGCATACAGCGCCCCGTCCAGCCCCCAACTCATGCGCAACACCCCCGATTGGAATCCGGACTTAAAATCGAATGCCACGCCCTGGTACTCGCCATTTACTTTCTCGAGCACCACGCGCATGATCTTGCTTTGCCCTTGATCACCCACAAACACTTGTCCGGCAAACGGACCGAATTTGCCACCGGTGTCGTCTGTGATGATCTCGGAGTTAGAAATTCCCAGCACGCCATGCGGTAACCACACGGTCGGCAGGCGGATTTCCGGAAACACCTTCTTCAACTCATACAAAAACTGCGGCTGTTCATCGGTACGGTTCTCGGGCTTCACATACTGCCCATCTATTTTCGTTTGCCGCGGATCTACGCGCGCGTACAATTGCTCCGTGGTGAGCGAAAGGGGCGAGTTGGGTTGTTGTGTCCAGCGCAAGCCGGCCGGGTGTCCGGCAAAGCTTCCTTTCGGGATGTGTACAAGGCCCCCGGAACCAATCCAATCGCCCTGATTATCGGCATAGAAAAATTCACCATCAATAACACCGAGGCCGCAAGGCGAGCGCATGCCGGTGGCCCACGGTTGCATCTTACCCTCGGGGCTGATCTTCATCGTCCAGCCGCGCCACGGTACACGACTTTCGCCACGCCACCATTCTTCATCGCCAAAGGCCACGTTGCCCGTAACGAAAAAGTCGCCATCGGGTGCGAGCTTCGGCCCGAAGGAATACTCATGGTAATGGCCCGATACCGGCCAGGCGTACACGGTTTCGTACACATCGGCTCGGTCATCGCCATTGGTGTCTTTCAGTTTCGTAAGCTCGCCACGCTGGGCAATGAACAGCGCGTTGTCGCGGTACACCAACCCAAGCGCCTCATGCAAGCCCGACGCAAAAAGCGTAAACACCGGCATGCGGCCGTTGGCCGTGGCGGGATTTTCAATGAGCCATACATCACCCCGGCGCGTGCACACCGCCAACCGTCCATCGGGTAACGTTGCCACACCGCCCACTTCCAGCAAAATCCCCTCCGGGGTAGCGATGGAGAGAATGCGGTAGTAATCATCTTCCGTCGGGATTTTTACTTTAGGATTCTGCGCAACGGCCGCTAGCAGCGCCAGCGATAACAAACCACTAAAAAATATTTTCATGCGAATAGAAAAGAAGCGTTCTGATTTCGATTTCATAAGCATTACCACATTAATGTGTATTGCATCGACTGCTGCACCGGGGTAATCAGTTCCTGGCGGCCATTATGGGTACGAATTTTGGGATGGCAGTTTGTTCCGGCCTGGATAAAGTAGCGTTGATCGACCACAAACAAGCCGTCCGACACCTGCTGAATCTCGGCCCCTTCAGCCAGTTTGAAATGTGGATTTGCAAGTGCTTGTGCGTCGGTCAATTTTATTTCGCGTACAAGGCTGCGTTTCTCCGCATCGGGTATAATCGCATCTTCCACTTTAGCCCCTTTGAGTTGGTACCCAAAAACGGGTCGGCCATCTGGCTGCATGCGGTAGCCTTTCGGCTGAAACGCGGTGTTCATTACCTCGGTGGCGGCTTGCCATGCCACAAAAGGCTCATTGCCGGTGGGCAGTTCTGCTAACGGCACATTATTAAAAAAGTATTGCACGGCACCCTGCGGTAAAAAAGAACCATCGCCGCGATCATGCCACATGGGCGTAGCATCTACAAAGGGCCCGCGCCAGGCGGCCGCCAGGTTACCCGACTTTAAATCATACACATAGTGCACGCCGGTGGGGTCGCCCACACCGATGGTGTGAGTAAGCCGCTGTTTGCGATCTCCATTAAAATCTACGAAGGCGCGCAACAACTTCGGTGTAGCACCGGGGCTTAGTAAAATAGGCGCCACGGGATCATCTGCCGGCGGATAGGAATTAAACGCATGCAACGTTTGCGGCTCACCGCCCTCCGCGGCTACGTACAACCCGAGGCGCGGCGGCATCCACGAGGCATCTTTATAGTTGTAGATTTCAAGGGGATAGGTGCCCGCCTTTAATCGCAACTTGCCTTCATCAAAACGCCACCAGCCATCTGCGCTTTGGTAGTTCGTTATCGTTTGGTTGTTCACCACCAACCGTGCGCCACCGGTATACGCCAGAGTAAACTGATATTCCGCATCCTTCGATACGGTGATTTCGCCTTTGTATATGGAGCCATACGCATTGTCGGAAGTTAATACCTCACAACTTAACTCGGGTTGCGTGCCGCTGGCCGCTGGCTTGAGCGCGGTGAAATCGCTAATGAGTTTATAATTTCCATAATACGTTTGGTAGCTCACCGGCCCGAGGGTAACCTTCACCAACTCGGGCACCAGGTAGTGCACGTTTCGAATGGCCACGGGGCCATGGTCGCCCTGAATCATGAGCGGGCCGAGCGGCTTCTCGTTGTTCTCGATGGGCCCGCCCGTAGGTTGAGGTACATCCACCTGGTTGTGAATCAGCGCACCGTTGAGGTATACAAAATTGAAGCGTGCGTTTTCCGTTTTATTGCCCGCCGCATCAAACCGGGGCGCGCGAAAACTAATGCGCAGGGTTTGCCATGTGCCGGGGGCTTTCGCTGCATTTACCAGCGGCGCTTTGCCCATGTACACCTTTGGCGGATCGCTTTCCCAATTGCGGTAGATACCCCCAATGTCGGAGAAACCCGGGATAGCCACACCCCAGCTGTCGTACAGTTGCACTTCGTAGCGTCCCTGCAAATAAATGCCGGAGTTCGATCCTTTCGGCAGCATCACCTCCAATGACAATTCGATGTCGCCATGTTCAAATGTGGTGAGCAGTGCGTCGCGTCGGGCAGCATCATTCATGTTTAACAAAATGCCGGTGCCTGCGGTAAACGTTACTGCTGTTGTTTTTGGCGTGGGCGCTGCCACGGATACGTTTTTTTTACTTTTTTTACCAGCGGCCGCAACCGGAGGCGTGGTTGGCTCAGGTTCGTGAATGGCTACCAGCGGATTTATCATCACACCACCCACAATTTGCCAATTGCCGGCCTGCGGGCGAAACGCGGTTAAGTCAGTAAGCGGCAATGGCTGTAGCTTGGGTTGACCGAATGCGGCCACATACCCAACGCAGCACGCGGCCACCAGAAGGATTTTTTTCATGCTCGTTTTTTAGGCGTAACAAGTTGCTGGCTTTTCATCCGAAATCAAAACTTGTTTTACGGAATATTTGGGTTTGTTGCACCTCCGCTGGTAGAAATTTCATAGGAATTACGGCTGGCTTTTATTAAATCGACCAACATTGTTTTAAACATCGAATCAATCATGAAACTCTTTGGGTATTGCCTGCTGGCCGTGGTGTTTACCACCGCTGCGCTTGCACAGAAATCAAAAACCAACGCGGCCGCCACTCCGCCAAAAGCGGACGTAGAAAAATTGAAAGGTCTGAAGTGGCGTAACATCGGGCCCTTCCGGGGTGGGCGGGCGAACGCCATCGCGGGCGACCCGAACAACAGCAGTGTTTACTACGTGGGCTACACCGGCGGCGGTCTTGCCAAAACAGACGATGGCGGCATGACGTGGCGCAACATCTCTGATGGCTTTTTCAAAGTAGGATCCGTTGGCGACATTGCCGTTTGCGAGTCGGATGCCAACGTGATCTACGTAGGCAATGGCGAACATGCCGTGCGCGGGGTGATGACCTCCTATGGCGATGGCGTGTACAAATCCACGGATGGTGGAGCCACCTGGAAAAACATCGGGTTAGAAAAAACCCGCCATATCTCCGATGTGATTGTGCACCCCAACAATGCCGATGTGGTGTATGTGGCCGCGCAGGGCCCCGTACATGGCCCCTCGCCCGATCGGGGAGTGTATAAGTCGGTGGATGGTGGAACCACCTGGAAAAAGACCTTGTACGTAGACGAAAATACCGGGGCGGTTTCGCTTACGATGGATATGAATAACCCCCGCATTTTATATGCCGCTATGTGGCAACACCGGCGCTACCCGTGGAAGGTGGAAAGTGGCGGTGCGGGCTGTGGCGTATGGAAGTCGGTGGATGGTGGCGACACCTGGAATAAAATCAATGAAGGGCTGCCCAAAGAAATGGGTAAAATTGGTATCAGCGTATCGCGCGCCAATTCCAATCGCGTTTACGCAATTGTAGAAGCCGAAAAATCAAAAGCCGGCGTGTATCGCAGCGATGATGGCGGCAAGAAATGGACGTTGCAAACCAACGATCAAACGCTTACCGCACGGTCGTGGTACTACATGGAAATTTTTGCCGATCCGGTAAATGCAGATGTGGTGTATGTACTGAACGCACCCATGATGCGGTCGATTGACGGGGGCAAAACCTTTGCCAATGTGCGTGTGGGACATGGCGATACCCACGACTTGTGGATCAACCCAAAAAATAATCAAAACCTGGCGTTGGCCGATGATGGTGGCGGGGAGATTTCCTACAACACGGGCCGCACGTGGTCGCCCATCAACAATCAGGCAACATCGCAATTCTACCGCGTAAATGTAGACAACCGCTTTCCGTATTGGGTCTATGGCGGACAACAAGACAACACCTCTGTGGCCATCCCCAGCCGCAACGGAAGCTTCGGGATTACTGACAAAGATTGGTTTAATGGGCCCGGTTGCGAAAGCGCGTACGTAGCGTTTAATGATCCGGCCAATCCGGAACTTTTATATGGTGGATGTTATCAGGGCCAAATTGATGTGCTGGATACACGCACCGGGGAAGCGAAAGACTTGCAAGAATACCCGGCTACGAATCTGGCGTTCGCGCCTAAGAAAATGAAATATCGTTTCAACTGGAATGCGCCCTTAATCAACTCTCCGCACAATCCGAAGGTCATGTACCACGCGGCCAACGTGTTGTTTAAAACCAGCAATGGCGGACTTAATTGGGAGATCATCAGCCCCGACCTCACCCGTAACGACACCACCAAGCAAGACGTAAGCGGTGGGCCGATTACCAACGAAGGGGCAGGTGGCGAAAACTACAATACGATTTATTATGTGATGGAATCCCCGCATGAGGCCGGAACCATCTACACGGGCAGCGACTGCGGGCTAGTGCACATCACCCGCGATGGCGGCAAGAGTTGGCAAAACATCACACCCAAAGACTGGAGTGAGGGGCTCATTCATTCCATCGAAGTTTCACCGCACGACAAAGGCACGGTGTACCTCAGCGCCTCGCGGTACAAATTCAACGACTTTGCGAACTATACGTTTAAATCCACCGACTACGGCAAAACCTGGACTAAAATCGGCACGGGGGTAGATGCGGATGACTTCATTAAAGTGATTCGCGAAGACAAAAAAGTAAAAGACCTGTTGTATGCCGGCGCCGAGCGGGGCTTTTATATCTCCTTTACCGGTGGCGCACAGTGGCAGAAGTTACAGTTGAACCTGCCGGTAGTGCCCGTAACGGATTTGATCATTCGCGACAATGATCTTGTGGCCGCCACGGCGGGCCGTTCGTTTTGGATTTTAGATGATCTGGGTGCCATTCAACAATCCAAAGGCGTTTGGGATGGGTCCGTCAAAATCTTCACACCCAAACCAACGTACCGGCTCTCATCTGTAACCATCCCCAGTTACATGGGCGATATCCCCGGCCTAGGGCGTAATCCACTCAACGGAGTTATTCTCGATTACTATCTAAGCGAAAAAGCAGACACTGCAAAAGTTACCTTACAGATTTTTGATCGTGCGGGCAAACTCATCCGCAGCTATACCAACGTAAAAGACGAGAGCGCAAAATCATGGCCAGGGGGGCCGCCGCCACCACAGCAGTTACCGGCAGATGCCGGGTTGAATCGTTTTGCCTGGGATTTTCGTACCGAGGCCCTCGCCGGTGTGCCGGGCGTGTTTGTGTATGGCGATCACAGTGGCTATCGGGTGGCACCCGGCACCTACAAGGCGCGCATCACATACAAAAAGCAGGTATCCGAAACAGACCTGGAAATTCTGGCCGACCCGAAAGTAGCCGCCACCGCGGCCGACTGGGCCGCCCAGCAGGAGTACTTGCAACGCATGAGCGATCAGTTTAACGAACTGCACAAAAGCGTAAACCAGATGCGGCAGGTGAAAAAGCAAATCGAAACAATTAACGAGTCGCTGAAGGCGCAACCCGAGAGCAAAGAGCTGGTGGAACTGGGCAAAAAGCTGTCGAAGAAAATCGAGCAGTGGGAACAATATCTCATCGAGCCGCGCTCGAAGAACTTCCAGGATGTGATCAACTTCCCGAATCGCCTTAACGCGGAGTTCTTGCAACTCCGGTCCGTGGCCGACACCCACGACCCACGCCTTACACAAGGTGCCAAAGACCGGGCCCGCGATGTAGAAACACAATGGCAGGGTTACAAAAATCAGTTGTCTGACCTGGTGCAGAAAGACATTGCCGAGTACAACAAGGTATTCCGCGAAAAGAATCTGCCGGCGCTCATTACCGAAGGCCGGGCTGTGGAAATCAACAACTAATTGGCCGATAACCGGCGGCGGTGGCCACCGGAAAAAAGGGCGGATGTAAACATCCGCCCTTTATTTTGTTGAACGTCCAGATACCGATTAATTCTCTATCTTGCCTCGCCTAAAATTTTTTAACGCGCTGTGCAGCAACTGCTCGATTTAATTCCCGCGGTCATTTTTGAATATACCGTTTTCTCAGACGGCAGCAGAAAGTTCACCTACATCAACCCGTATTGTAAGGAGCTTTTGGGCCGCACCAGCGAAAGCATCATGGCAAGCCATCTTCAGATGAAGGATTTCATTCACCCGGAGGATTGGCCCGCATTTAAACAACAAAAAGATGCAGCAAATGCTGCGCATACCTCGTTACGATGGGAAGGCCGCATTGTGTTACCCACGGAAGAAGTAAACTGGATTGAACTTGTGGCCTCCCCCACACACATGCATCAGTCGGTAATCTGGCGCGGGCTAATGAACAACATCACACTGCGCAAAAAACTGGAAGCCGAGCAACGCGAAGTCGAAAACCAGTACCGCGACCTGCTGGAGTCAATCCCGCTGGGCGTAGGCATTCACCGTGGTGGGCGCCTGATTTATGCCAACCGCTACGCGGTGGAGTTAATGGCCGCCACTTCGGCCGATGAACTGCTGAGCAAACCGCTGCTGGATTTGATCCACCCGGCGTATCAAGCCATGGCCATAGACCGCATTCAGCGCGTGATGCGGGGCGAAGCGGTGCCGTTGGCGGAAGAAAAACTGGTACGTTTGGATGGCCGCGTGATTGACGTAGAGCTGGTTTCTAAAAGCTTTTTGTTTGAAGGTGCGCCGGCCATACAGATCATCGTAAAAGACATCACCCAACAAAAACTTGCGGCTGCATCGGTGCGCAAGGCGGAAACCATGTTTTCGCAATTGTTTCAAAACTCGCCGCTCGCCATTGTGTTGTTGGATGCCGAAGGCAATGTGGTACGCATCAACCACGGCTTCCAGCAATTGTTTGGTTACACCATTGATGAGTTGCGCGGTAACGGATTAAATGCATTTATCGTACCCCGAGAGTTGGAAACGGAGGGAAACGAAATCAACACCGTTATCGGCAGTTACCAGGTCGTGCGGCTGGAAACTACCCGGCTGCGAAAAGACGGCCGCCAGGTTTGGGTAATTTTATATGGCGTGCCCGTGCGGTTGGAAGATGAAACCATCGGCATTTTCGGAGTGTATGTAGACATTACCGACATCCGCCACATGGAAGAAGAGTTGAAAACGCGAAATGCCGAGTTAGACAACTTTGTGTACAAAGTATCGCACGATCTGCGCGCGCCCCTCACCTCGGTATTGGGATTGGTGCACCTCTCGCAAATGACGGGCAATACCGATAGCCCGCTGGATTACCTGAAACGAATTGGCGCACAAGTGCAACAGCTAGACGGATTTATTTCCGATGTGCTGAGCCATTCCAAAAACCTCAAAATGGATGTTAAAATTGAGGAGGTAAATCTGGCTGAGATGGTGAACAAGGCGTTTACTGACCTAAGCTATCTGGATGGTGCCGATCAGGTAACGTACACGCTGCAGCAGCAAGGCCCGCCCTTGTTCTCGGATCCGTGGCGGTTGTCTGAGGTTGTGCGCAATCTGGTGTCGAACGCCATTAAGTACCGAAAAGAAAGCGGCACTACACATGTAGCGGTAGCGATCACCACCACACCCACCCAGTGTACATTCGTTTTTAAAGACACCGGGCCGGGCATTGAACCCGATAAGCTGCCCAAAATTTTTGAGATGTTTTACCGGGCCAGCTCACGCGCGCAAGGCTCTGGTTTAGGGTTGTACATTGCCAAGAATGCCATCGAACGCCTGAACGGCAAAGTACACGTAACCAGTGTGTGGCAGGAAGGCACCACGTTCACGATTCAAATCCCCAATCAAACGCCCCGATGAGCATACACGAAGTAACCACCGCGGCCGATCGGAAAGCTTTCTTAGAACTGCCGGTGCGGTTGTACAAAAATAACCCGGCGTGGATTCGGCCGCTGGATCAAGATGTAGAGGCCGTATTCAATCCGAAAAAAAATAAAACCTACCAGCACGGCTCCAGCATCCGGTGGATTATTAAAAACGATCAGGGCGAAGTGGTAGGCCGCGTGGCCGCATTTGTTAACAAGAAAACCGTAAATAAAGGTAACGATCAACCCACCGGCGGTTTCGGTTTTTTTGATTGCGTTAACGATCAGGCAGTAGCTTTTCAACTCTTCGAGTTATGCAAAAACTGGTTGCAGATGCAGGGCATGGAAGCGATGGATGGACCGATCAACTTCGGCAACCGCGATAAGTGGTGGGGATTGCTCATTGACGGTTTCGATCTGCCGCCCAATTACCAATGCAACTATAACGCACCGTATTATCAAACGCTGTTTGAGGCGTACGGATTTGAGGTGTATTTCTATCAACTCACGTTTGGCCGCCCGATTGACGGACCGCTTACCGAACGGCTTACCGCAAAAGCCGAATTGGTGGCAAAAGATCCCGACTACTCTTTCAGTTACCTGAAAAAAAAGGACTGGTCTACGTTGCCGGAAAAAATTCGCAGCGTGTACAACCGGGCGTGGGCCAGTCGTGGCGAAATTCCCGAACTTACCGAAGCCCAGGCGCGCCATTTGGTGAAGCAAATGCAACCCATCATGGATGAACAGTTGCTGTGGTTTGCATATTACAAAGGTGAACCGGTAGCGTTTTTCCTTTCGTTACCGGAGGTGAATCAAATCTTCAAACACGTAAATGGAAATTTCAACTGGCTGGGCAAACTCATTTTTGTGTGGCACCAGTACCGCAAAACGTGTAAAAAAGCATTTGGTGTCTTGTTTGGCGTAGTACCGGAGCATCAGGCAAAAGGACTGGACGGTGGCATCATTGAAGCCTTCCGGAAATTAGCGCAAGAGTCGGGCACGTTTAAGTACACCGATTATGAAATGAATTGGATTGGCGATTTTAATCCGAAGATGATCCGGGTGGTGGAACAGATCAATAGTTACGTTGTTAAAAAACACGCTACCTACCGCTACCTGTTCGACCGCAGCAAGCCGTTTAAACGAATGCCCATTGTGAACTGATTTTTTTACATGCAAGAGCCTCAAGAAGAAACCCAAGCCGGATTTTTATTGAAGAACCTTTTTCGGGGGCTTCTTTTCTTTGCTGTGATTATTACGGCGTTCATCCTGATGGAAGAATACATTCAGGATAACTTCAAATCGCACATCGATGATATTCGGGCCAACCCGGCGCTGCTCTACGGCATTTACACCGTGTCGGAAATTGTGTTTGGCATTTTGCCACCGGAGTTGTTCATGATGATCTGGATTCTTGATGACATCTCGTTGCAGGGCTTCATCATTAACCTGACAATACTTACGTTGATTTCCTACGGGGCCGGCATTGTGGGCTATTGGATTGGCAAAAACTTCTCAAAAACAAAACTTTATCAGGAGCGCATCCGCGAAAAATACCTGAAGCAATACGAAAAGCAGCTGAAAAAATTTGGCGGCTATCTGGTATTTGTTGGAGCGGTTACGCCCATACCGTTTTCGGCCACGTGCATGATGGCGGGTTCTGTAAACATGAATTTCCGCAACTTTTTGTTGATCTGCATTTCGCGTGTGTTGCGCTTTGCGCTCTACGGCTGGATGGTGTGGAGTTTCCCGAACTGGTTTAATGGCTAGCACCATTTCGTAGTGAAAAAAAGAGGCCTCGCCTGAGGCCCCCTTCTAAGTTTTTTTGAGCTTTTGATTATGCTGTTTTTGTGGGGCACGTGCTCAGGCCTACAATGGCATACAGTGGGCAAAAACTCACAAGGCTTGTCAACACAAATACACCACCCAGAATAACCAGTACCAGGCCCAACGTGCCTGTAACAGTGCCGGTGAAATAAAGCGCCGCAAATACGGCTGCCAAAAGGGTGCGCACGGCGCGATCGATGTTACCCATGTTCTTTTTCATGATTGTTTTTTGGTTAAACGGTTTCGGCTAGTTGTACTACGGCGTACACCAACGCCACGCACATCAAACAAACGATGAGCAGTTTGGCGACTTTGTTTTTGGCGGCCGTGTTCATGATTCAAACCTAGCTGCGGCGGTGCATCAAAAACGGTGACATTGGTCACCACCATGCGTAAAATCCCTGTAAATAATTGATTGTCAGAATCGAAAACTTGGTACAGTCAGAGAATTTCGATGCCGGCGTATGTCTTGGGCACCTTCTTTTCTTTCTCAAGTCGTTTCTGCACCCGCGTAATCACTTCATGCGAAGTGCCAAGATCTAGTGCAATGGCCATGAGGTAAAAGTCGGATTTTTTCACCACTCTCCTTCGCGCTTCCAACCGCGTGACGCAGGAACACCGTGGCTCACTCGATTGCAGATAAAAATCCGCAAAACAATACGCGCCACCCACGTCTAATTCGATTTGAACTGCTATTTTAGCAAGTACCTGACCTAACACGTATTCGCCTTTGGATTCACTCTTCGATCGGTACGCTTTAACGCCGCACACCTGGGATGAAATGTACGGGCCCGACGGCATCCGCGCCGCCTACCAACGCGTGCACGCTTTTTTGCAGGAAATCCCTCCGGCAGAACTAGCCCGAAAAGAAGAACTGGCCAAACGCCTGTTCATGAGCCAGGGCATCACCTTTACGGTGTACAGCAGTGGCGAAGGCATCGAAAAGATTTTTCCGTTTGATATCATTCCGCGCATCATTACCGCCAGTGAGTGGGCGCTGATCGAACGCGGCATCAAACAGCGGCTAAAGGCCCTCAACATATTTCTGAAGGACATCTACCACGATCAATTCATTCTGAAAGACGGCATTGTGCCGATGTCGCTCATTTACTCCTGCCCCCACTACTTGCGCGAGATTCAGGGACTGCCCGTACCGCATGATATTTATGTACACATCGCCGGTATTGATCTTATCCGCGATGCCGATGGCTCGTTCTTCATTTTAGAAGATAACCTGCGCACGCCTTCCGGGGTGAGTTACATGATTGAGAACCGCGAAATCACCAAACGCATTTTCCCCGACCTGATTCCGGAGAACAACGTGCGCCCGGTAACGCAGTATCCCAACATCCTACACAAAAATCTGGTATCACTCTCGCCGCGCCAAACGGCTAATCCTACAGTGGTGCTGCTTACTCCGGGCATGTACAACTCTGCCTATTTTGAGCACACCACACTGGCGCGGTTGATGGGCGTTGAGTTGGTGGAGGGCCGCGACCTGGTAGTAGATAACCATCGCGTGTTTATGAAAACCACGGGCGGCTTGCAGCAGGTAGATGTAATCTACCGCCGGGTGGACGATGAGTTTCTTGATCCACTTGTTTTTAATCCCAACAGCTTCCTCGGTGTGTCGGGCATTTTATCGGCCTACCGCAAAGGAAACGTGGCTATTGTAAATGCCTTGGGTAATGGCGTGGCAGACGATAAGGCCGTGTATGTGTACGTTCCGGATATGATTCGCTATTACCTGAACGAAGAACCCATTCTCAAAAATGTGCCTACTTACCAATTGGGTAAGCCCGATGAGTACAACTACGTGCTGAAGAACCTGAATAAGATGGTGGTGAAAAAAACCAATGAATCGGGCGGCTACGGCATGCTGATGGGCCACACCGCGTCCGACAAAGAGCTGCACGACTACGCCCGCGAAATAGAAAAAGACCCACGCCAGTACATTGCCCAACCGGTGGTAAGTCTATCGGCTGCGCCGTGTTACCTCAATGATAAAGTCCAGCCCCGGCGTGTGGACTTGCGACCGTTTGCCCTCTGTGGCCCCGATGGGATTGAAATTGTGCCCGGCGGCCTTACGCGGGTAGCGTTGCGCGAGGGATCGCTCGTGGTAAACTCCTCGCAGGGCGGTGGTAGCAAAGATACGTGGGTATTAGCCGATGGAATATGTTAAGCCGCGTTGCAGACTCGTTGTATTGGATGTCGCGCTACCTGGAGCGCACGGATGGTATTCTACGCATGCTCAAAATGAACTATGCGTCATCGCAAGACGACCGGCAGGCGTTTACCTGGCGGCCCGTACTGAAAATCTTCAGCTACCTGCCTGAGGCTGAGCTAAATCGGTTCGGCAACGACAGTCGCGAAGTACTTGCCTTCATGCTGGTAGATAAAGAGAACCCAAACTCGGTGGTGAACATGGTAACCCGCTCGCGCGAAAATGCCCGGGCCGTACAAGACCACATCACTAAAGAGGTATGGCAATGCCTTAACGAGTACTACCATTTGGTAAAGGATGAAAAGCTCCGCTCATCGCTACAACGCGAAGACCCTATTACGGTTTTGGATGGGCTTATCCGACAGGGGCAATTGTATTTTGGAACAACGGAAGTTACCATGGCCCGCGGCGAGGGCTTCTGCTTCATCAACATCGGCAAATACCTGGAACGTGCCATACAATCAGCCGATATTCTTGACGTGAAATTCAGCGACCTTTCGTATGATGAAAATAACACCCCGGACACCACGTTTTGGAAATACCTGCTCCTTTCCATTTCCGGCTACGAACTTTATCTAAAAAGTTATCGGAGCGGCTTCGAAGGGCGAAACGTAGCGGAGCAGATTCTTTTCAACAATCAATTTCCACGTTCGGTGCTCTACTCGGTCAACCAGTTGCACCGGTATTTTGAGCGGCTAAAGAGCGAAAGAAATCAAGAGGGGCATGAGCGCATCTCATTTCTAATCGGGAAATTGCGGAGCCACGTGCAATACTCGCGTATTGACGAGGTGTTGAACCTCGGCCTGAACACCTACCTCAAAGACATTCGCACCGGCCTGTACGATGTAGGCCACGGACTCAATCAACACTATTTCGCGTATAGCTGATCCTTCTCATGCCGCGCTTCAAAATCCGACACATCACCCGCTATCGTTACGAGTCGACCATCCGCGACAGCGCGAACCAAATCATGCTGTACCCTATTCGCGATGCCTGGCAGGATGTACAGCAACACCAGGTGATCATCTCCGGAGACCCGGCTGTTTTTGTGTACGAGGATTACTACGGTAACCAGGTGGGCACATTCTCGCACCCGCACCCGCACCGCGTGCTGGAGATTGACTCACGGCTGGTCATTAGCACCAAGCCGGTTCCTCCACCTGCACTTTCGGGCGACCGGGAATCACTTTGGCAGGAACTTGACCGATTCGCCCATGAGGCCGCTTTTTTTGACTACCTGCGGCAAGAAACGTTTACGGCATTGCCTGAGGTGGAAAAAATGATTGCCGCCGAGCATGTGCGTAAAGCCTTACCCCTGCAGGTGGCGCAAGACTTCTGCGGCTTTGTTTACACCACATTTGCATATCAAAAGGGGATTACAAGCGTAGAGAGTACGCTAGACGAAATCTGGCGGTTGCGTTCGGGCGTATGTCAGGATTTTGCACACATCTTGCTCGTGATGCTGCGCCTCAGCAAAATTCCGGCACGCTATGTTAGCGGCTACATTTGTCCGAATAAAAACGGCATGCGCGGCGAAGGCGCTACGCACGCGTGGGTAGAAGCCTACCTGCCCAGCTACGGTTGGCTGGGGCTGGATCCTACCAACAACTGCATCGTAAGCGAAACCCATGTGCGGCTGGCGGTGGGCAAAAATTATGGCGACTGCGCGCCGGTGAAGGGCACCTACCGCGGCACGTCCGATCATACCCTGGAAGTGGCAGTATCCGTTAGCTATGAAGACGGCCAAAGTACCGACGCTACCCATGAAGTAAGCGAGCCGCAACCGATTACAAATTTTTCTCAGAACTCCTATCGCAGGCAGCAGGAAGCGCAGATGCAGCAGTGAACCGGGGTCGGCCTGAAGCGTTTTTTCGAAAACGAAAATTATCGTCCCGCAATTTTCAACACCGCATCAATAAAGCGATCCATATCCCTGGTGGTGGTATACACATGTGGTGTTACGCGCACAGCCTTGATGTTTTCCCACTCAATGGCAGTGGTATGAATCTGGTAATCGGCAAACAACTTGCTGCTTACCTCACCGGGGGGCATCCCGTCAATTGAAAATGTTCCGAGGGCACACGAATACTCCGGTTTCATGGAAACGTGAATCTTGATCCTCGAATTTTTGCTCACCGCCTCGCACCAGTACTTTTTCAAATAATGCAAACGCTCCTGTTTGCGTTTGGCACCAATGGCTAGATGAAAGTCGATGGCTTGCCCTATGGCCTGCTCGGGTGCGAACGAACGCGTACCGAGTGCTTCAAACTTACGGATGTCCGGGCTCTGTGGTTTATCATTCGGAAAAATCGGCCATGTCTTCTCAATGAGCGGCTTGCGGATGTACAGCATGCCCGTGCCAAAAGGTGCACTCAACCACTTGTGTAAACTTGTGCCGTAATAATCGCAACCCAAGTCGCTGATTTTATAATCGAGATGCGCAAACGTGTGGGCAGCATCAACAAGGCTGATGATGCCCCGCTTGCGCGCTTCTGCACACAACTTCGCCACCGGCATGATCTGGCCCGTCCAGTTGATGATGTGCGTAAGGTGCCAGATTTTTGTGTTGGGTGTAGTCGCCTGGATGAAGGCGTTCACAAACGCATCATCGTTCTCGATTGGCAGAGTGAGGTTGATCCAGTTGATTTTGATACCCTGGCGCAACTCGCGTTGTTTCCAGCCGTGAACCATGTTGGGATAATCCTGGCGCGTCATCACAATCTCATCGCCTTTCTGTAAGTCGATGCCCCACGTACAAATACCCAGCGCTTCGGTGGCGTTACGGTTGATTGCAACTTCCTCCGGGGCTGTGCCGGCAAGATCGGCCAGCTTTCTGCGCAGCGGCTCGCGCCCCTTATCCAGAATCTGCCACATGTAATACGTGGGCGCCTCGTTGCTCAAATGGTAATACCGGTCTACAGCGTCTTGCACCACTTTTGGTTGGGGACTCACACCACCATTGTTCAGGTTGAGGATGTTGGGCGACACCGTATAGGCCTGCGCCATCATGGCCCACAGTTCTTCATCTGCAATGGCCGCCGCCAGCGGTTGGCGGTTTAATTCCAACAACGCATCGCTTACGATGCCGCCACGCGCAGCGGCGGCGAGTGAGGTAGCGCCTACCGCGGCTGCCGCGCGGCTAAGAAAATTTCTTCTGGAAGTCATCGTGTCGGGTTGATGTTGCCGAAGATATAAAATTTGAAAGGCGTTTTCTGAAAGTGCATCTCAAAAAAGAATTTAAGAAACCATCCGAAAGCCATTATTGAGTTGCACGCCAAGCGCTTACTTTACCGTAGCGGGTGGTGGTTCGGGGTGTTTGGCATAACGCTCAAAAAATTCAATTGTGCGCAGCAGGTGGTCCATCATGCGGCCCGGATTACCGCTGCGGGTAAGTTCGTGCCCCTCTTTGGGGTACCGAATGTACTCTACGGGCTTATTCAAAATCTTCAAACTCTTATACAGCATTTCGGATTGGATGACACCCGTGCGCAAGTCCTGATCGCCATGAATGATGAGTAGCGGGGTATTGATTTTATCCACGTAAGTAAGTGGCGACTCCGCATCGAGCAATGCCTTGGTTTCTTTTTGCCATGGGTAGCCACCAAAGTTGGTGGGCACCAATCGCCACGCGTTACCTTCGCCCATAAAGGTAGTGAGATCGTACACGCCGCGCTGCGCGTTGGCGGCCTTGAAGCGATTATCGTGCCCGATGATCCACGCCACCATGTAGCCCGCGTAACTGCCGCCCTCCACAAACAGATTGTCTTTATCGATCCACGGATGTTGTGCGATCGCTTCGTCTAACGCGGCAAGTATGTCGCCCGCGGGACCTGCGCCCCAGTCTTTGAAGTTTCCTTTTTTGAAGCGATCGCCATAGCCGCCGCTGCCGCGTGGATTGCTGTACACCACACCGTACCCCCAGCTGTTTTCAAGTTGGTACTCGTGCCACATGCTAAAAATACCCGGGCCCCACATTGCCGACGGGCCGCCGTGAATGTTGAGCAACGTAGGGTATTTAAGTCCGTCTTTGCGGTTTACCGGATCCATTACCCAGTATTGTACTTTAGTGCCATCGGGGCGGGTGAGCCAGTATTCTTTGGGGCTGATAATGTGTTTGTCTTTCACCCAGCCCTCATTGAGTTTGGTGAGCTGCCTGTTTGATTTATCCTTGATGCCGTAGAGATAAACTTCCCACGGGTTTTTCGTTTCGGTGAGGGCGTACACCACACGATCGCCCGCCACATCAAAATCGTTGAGGCCACTGTCGTTGCCGATGATTTTAGTAACCGCTCCGCCCTTGGCGGGAACCAAAAACAGCGGAATATCGCCTTCCGTTTGCGCCGTGAAGTAGATGTTTTTGCCATCGGCACTCCATGCAGCTTGGCCTGCATCCCGATCAAACGCTGCGGTGAGTGTAATGGGCGTGCTGCCCGTGGCATTGACTACCGCAAGTTGTGTTTGTGTGGCGTGGCGGTTGGCCAGTACTTCGGCATAGAACAAAATTTGTGTTCCATCGGGCGAGTACCTGGCGTTGGAAAGGCTGTAGCCCTGCCAGGTTAAAAATTCTTTGGCTGCTTTGGTCTCGGTATCAATGGTCCAGAGGTCGGTATCCTGTTCATCGTCTGGCGCAATTTTATAGATGCGCGAGTGGCAAATGATTTTTTTGCCATCGGGGCTCCACTCAGCCCCTTCAAAATCCTGATATCCGGCGCTAAGTTGCTGGGGCGCATCATCTGTGCCCATGGTTTTCACAAACACGTGCGTAAAATCTTCTTCGGGTTGCAGGTTCAATTCGCCTTGCAGTTGTTGGCGCGTGAGTACGCGCGGGTTGCTCTCTAACGTATTTTTTGAAAGCCACGCACGCACTTCTTCCAGCGTGCCATCCGGACTATGCTTTACATTTTTCTTTTCTTCTGCTTTTAATTTTTTCCAGTTGGGCTCATCGCCCGGCGTGCGGCCCGGGCGCTCGTACGTCCAGGGTGGATTGCCGCCAATCGCATAAAACGGAATGTTGGAACTGAACATGATTTTCTTTCCATCGGGGCTAAAGCGAGGCCGTGTTGCGCCAAACTCAGCTTTGGTGATGGCGCGAGCTTCGCCCCCATTTAGCGGCAACAACCAAATTTGCGACTTATCATTATCCGTGCGCACAAAGGCGATGTGCTTCCCATCCGGACTCCATTGAGGCTGGCCATCGCTCCGGTCGCCAAACGTAAGCTGGCGGGGTTCATCCTTGCCGCTGAGATCGAGGAGGTATAAATGGCGCGTGTAGTAGTATTCGTTTTCGTTTTTCACCGCCTTACGGTTCACCACCAGTACCGCTTTGCTGCCATCGGGCGAGATTTGGATACCCGTAGTGGTGGCAATTTTCATCAGATCGCTGGCCACCATGGGCGTTTTGTACTGTGCCACTGTTACACTGGTGGTAACGAGCAGCAGGAGAACAACTTTTAGCATTTTCATACGTGCAGATTTACAGGTAAAGTGCATGTAATTCGTTGGCCGGAAAAGTAAGATTGGGATGAACGGTGGGATTAACCCATTTGCGCGAATCCCTGCGCGCTTCCGGTACCCGGGAGGCGCGTTCGCCCGTAGCCGAGAAGGCTGCTCATCTGTTCGCGTTTCTCGAAACCGGGCCGTATCTTTTTGGCCTCAAACACCAGAAACATGGACGAACTCGTTGCCGTGTTGCACGCCAGCATCGCAGATGAAATTTTCTCGAAACAGGAAAAGCGCGATTTTAAAACCTTGTTGGCCCAACGCGCGCTGAGCGATACGGAGGTGCAACTCCTGCGTCATGAGGTGTACACCCTCGCCAACCAACGCGCCACAGCGCAGAACTATCCTTTTGTGATTGAATGGATGAAAACTGCTCTGCACGCGTTGGCCACTGTCCCCACTGCGCAAACACTGCGCGGCGGTGCAGAAGTTTTTTTTAGTCCGGGCGAATCCTGCCGCCAGGCCATTGTAAGTCAGATCAATCAAGCCGTGCGCGAACTAAAAGTATGCGTCTTCACGATCAGCGATGACCACATTACCCGCCAATTGCTGCTGGCGCATCAGAAGGGAGTGGCCGTTCAAATCATCACCGATAACGATAAGTCGCTGGACGAAGGCAGCGACATCGAACAACTTTGGCGCGCGGGCATTGCAGTGCGTATGGACACAACCCCGAATCACATGCATCATAAATTCATGGTAGCCGATCAAAAAGCGGTGATCACGGGTAGCTACAATTGGACGCGCAGTGCAGCACGGTTCAATCACGAAAACATCCTGGTTACGCGCGAGCCCGAAACCGTAAAACACTTCACGACTCACTTTGGAAAACTGTGGCCTACGATGAGCACCTATCGCTAGTGGCGCAACTTAGCCAGCCGTACCGGACCGGGTTTGTGCCGTAGCCTTTCCGTGATGATGTTACCAGGAAGTTGTAATTTTCTGAAGCTTACCCCATGCTATGAGTCTCCATCTGGAAGCCCAGCCCGGCGATGTGGCACCAACGGTGCTGATTGCGGGCGACCCGCTGCGTGCGCAGCACTACGCTACACATTTTCTTACCGATGTTATTTGCTATAACCGCATTCGCGGGATGCTGGGCTTTACCGGCACCTACCTGGGCAAGCGGGTATCGCTGCAAGGCACGGGCATTGGCATCCCCAGCACCGCCCTCTATGTGCACGAGCTTATTCATAGCTACGGTGTAAAGCGCATCGTGCGGGTGGGCACCTGCGGTGCGTTGCCACCCGATGTTGCACTGGGGCAAGTGGTGGCAGCCACAGACGCAATTACCGACTCCGCCGCCGTGGCCCGGTTTCAAAAATCTACTGCTTTACCCCGGGCGCACCCGGCGTTATTCGCGCGCTGCACCGCTCGTGCAACCGCGCAAGGAATTGCACTGCTGCACGGGCGCATTTTCAGTACCGATTTATTTTATTCGGATGATGCTACCCGCTACCACATGGCCGCGGCCCAGGGCGTTGTTGGCGTAGATATGGAAACAAGTTTGCTTTACGCGATGGGCGAAAAATATGGCATTGAAACACTGGCCTTGCTTACCGTAACCGATCACATCATTACCGGTATTGCTGCACCGCCTGAGGTACGCGAGCGCCAGACACACGCCATGATGAACTTGGCGCTGACATTAATCGACTAGGCATTAGCCCTGGGGTAACGAAATGGTAAATCGCGAACCCTTGGCGTATTCTGATTGAAATGAAACGCTACCTCCGATTTTTTCTAACGCCTCTTGCACAATGTACAGCCCCAAACCCGAGCCCTGGCCATGCGCAGTAGCGCGGTAGAACATGGAAAAAATTTTGTCTTGGTGTGCCGTTTCTATGCCTATGCCGTTGTCTTCAATGGTAATCTCCACCCCTTTTTCCACCGGTTGGGAATAAATCTTTACCACTGGTTGTGGCTTCGTGAGGTCGGCATACTTAATGGCATTGCCAATGAGGTTAGCCAGCACAATACGCAGCCGGTAGGTATCAGTGGTAAGCACCAATGTTTCTTCTATGGCATTGGTAATGTTTACTCGTTGCGATCGGTCGGAAAACTTGAGCGATTCGGTAACCTCATCAACCAGTTCGCGCAACAGGATACGTTCTTTTTGCACCTGGGCGCGCGCGTTTCGTGAAAAGTGGGTGATGTCGCGGATGAATCCGTCCATCGTTTGAATTTTACTTTTCACCAGCGTAACAAATTCCGCCTGGGTGAGACTGGTGCCCATCTCAAACAGGTTCACCAGCCCATCGATGCTCATCAGCGGGGCGCGCAAATCGTGCGAGGCGCTGTACACAAACCGGTCTAACTCCTGATTGGCCTTCACCAACTGTTTGTTTTGTTTTTCCATCAGCTGCTGATTGAGCAGCAGTTGCTTTTGCGATCGGTCGGCCAGCTCCAACATCACAAAAACACAATAGACAGACATGAACGCAGCCGCCAGCGCGTGAATAACAAAATACGTTCTGCTTTCTTCTGGTTGCACCTCCCGAAAGGGGATGAAGGTGTTAAAAGTGAAAAGGTGAATGACCAGGAACATGCCGATCGACAACACAATAAACGCCAGCGCTTTCCACCGCTCCTCATATCCAAAAACCGCAATGGCTGCCGTACTGGCCGAGATAAAATGAAAATCGATGCCTGTGCCGGGCGTCTCGCTGCTGGCCACCAGGAAGATCAGAATATTGATACCGAACAATCCGATGAGCCGGGCCTCGCGAACCCGTTTTCGGGACAACAGAAACAGCACCAACAATGGCAGCGCGGTGAAATACGCCAGCATGATAAAGGAAATTGACTCGTAGGCTAACGTGATGTACAAAATCACATATACCAGATCGATCAGGAGAATCGTCCAACACAGGTTCCAGATCAGCTGAACCCGGCGGGGATCAAGGGGGGTTTTCATTTAGGCGATTCAATATAAATGCAATCGGTTATACCTGAAAGCATTTTTATCCTTACCGCACGGATATTCAAGCAGCGGCTTTACGCCAACACGAAGCTCTGGCCAGATGCGCTCGCTGTCTGGCCCGTTACCAGGAATCGCTGGAGCCGCCGCCCCCGGAGAAGCCACCGCCACCAAAGTCGATACCGCCACCACCGCCCCACGAGCCGCTACTACCTCCAAACCCACCAATCATGGGGCCGGTCGTCCAATAGCCACCCCCGCCACCCCCGCGCCTGCCACGGCCACGCGAGGAAATGATAATGAATGCGAGAATGAGTAAAAACGGAATCCACGGGAACGACTTTTTCTTTTTGCCATCGCCTTTGTATTCGCCCTGAATGGCTTTGATGATGGCCAGCGTGCCCGCGATAACGCCGGCATCGTAATTGCCCTGCCGAAACGCAGGGGCCACTTCGTTACGATTAATGCGGCTAGATAGTGCGTCCGTCAGCACGCCTTCCAATCCCTGGCCCACTTCAATACGCATTTTTCGATCGTTGATGGCGATGAGAAACAGCACACCGTTGTCTTTCTTTTCATCGCCCAGTTTCCAATCGTTAAATACCCGATTGGCGTACAAATCGATATCATCGCCCTCCAGTGTGGATACGAGCAAGATGGCAATCTGATTAGAAGTGGAATCGCGCTCGGCTTTTAACAGCGCTTCCAGCTGTGCCCGCGTTTGCGGGCTGAGGGCGTTGGCCTGGTCGTGCACCCAGCGGCCGCCGTGTGGCGGCACGGGCACCTGGGCCACCAACGGCCCGGCCAGCACGAGTAAAAAGAAAAATCGGATCATAAAAAAAAGTGCAGCATTATTCGGTGCGCAGATCATCGCTCAATTCATTCACATCATCGGGTGTTATGACAAACCCCTTCTCCAACAGGAGTTCGCCACACCGCTGGATAGCCGCTTCAATGCCCGCCACCATGTGCCGTTTTTTTACATTTTCAATAATCTTCAGCACCACTTCGTCCCACACGTTTTGGTCGACTACTTTGCTGATGCCGGTGTCGGCCATCACAATTACCTCGTGCTCAAAAAAGGAAATGAAAATCATGATGCCAGTACGTTGGCGGGTATTAAAAACCTCCTCGCGCAGAAAAGAAACTTCGGCCCGCTGGCGGGTAGCGTAATCCATTTCATCCTGCCGTACCACCAGCCGCAAAAGGCCGGGTATGAACCGCAGCAACGCAAACGTGAGTAGCCCTACGCCCGTAACGATCAAGAAAATGAACATCGGATCAAACACGGCCAAGGCCGGCACGTACCGATCGAACAAGATAATGGCCATAAACGCCAACGCGCCCATAACCATGGCCCCGCGGTAAGCCGCCAGCGCATAGGTGCCGCTGCGCTCTACAAACACGGGAACAATTTCGCCACTGATTTTGCTCTCGGCTGCCTTTACCGCCTGTTTAATGCGCTCCAGGTCGCTTACACTAAATCGCTGTTGAATGCTCATGGTGAGGTGTTCGGCACCAAAGATACACCGAAAACCATAGCGCCGCCTGCTGCACGAAAGGTTGCCCCGGATTGAATTTCTTTTCGAAAACCGCTTATTTTTGACGATGGCACTGACAACAGCGCCCTTTTTTGGTTATACGATTAAAACCGTTTGCATGGAATATAAAGTGCCCACCATGGCCGAGTTGGCCAGCCGGGGTGAAAACCCGGAAGTGCTTTTTTGGGTAGGATGCGCAGGCTCGTACGATGAGCGCTATAAACGCGTAACCAAGGCGTTTGTAAAAATCTTGACCGCCGCCAACATCCGTTTTGCGGTGTTGGGTACGGAAGAATCCTGTACGGGCGATCCGGCCCGCCGGGCCGGCAACGAGTTTCTGTTCCAAATGCAGGCGCTCACCAACATTCAGGTGCTGAATGGGTACCAGGTAAAAAAGATTGTAACGGCCTGCCCCCATTGCTTCAACACGCTAAAAAATGAATACCCCGAATTGGGCGGCCACTACGAAGTGCTACACCACTCCGCCTTTTTACAGCAGTTGTTTAACGAGGGGAAAATAACTGTGGCGGGCGGCTCGTTTAAAGGGCGGAAGATTACGTTTCATGATTCGTGCTACCTCGGCCGCGCCAACAATATTTACGAGGCGCCACGCGAGGTACTGCTGGCACTGGATGCCGACTTGGTAGAAATGAAACGGTGCAAAACCACGGGGTTGTGCTGCGGGGCGGGTGGCGCGCAGATGTTTAAAGAGCCGGAAAAGGGAAATAAAGACATCAACATCGAGCGGACCGAAGAAGCCCTGGCCACCGGCGCAAAAACCATAGCCGTAGCATGCCCCTTCTGCATGACGATGATGACGGATGGTGTGAAAAACAAAGAGAAAGAAGCAGACGTAAACGTGAAAGACCTTGCGGAACTGATTGCCGAAGCAAAAGGTTTATAAAATTATGCTCGTGCCTTTTGAATCCCTGCCTGATGACGCCCGCGTATGGGTGTATCAATCCAACCGCGCCTTCACCGCACCGGAAGCAGCATGGCTTACCGACGCGCTTACTCATTTTTGCACCCAATGGGCTGCCCATCAGGTACCCTTACATGCCGCGTTTCAGGTGGCCTACAATCAATTTGTGGTGCTGGCAGTAGACGAAAAAGCAAACGGTGCCAGCGGCTGCTCCATCGACTCCTCGGTACATGCGCTGCAGGCCATGCAACAGCACCTGGGCGTGGATTTCTTTGATCGAAAGCAACTGGCCTTCCTGATCGATGGCGCGGTGGTGCTGCACCCGCAGACACAGATTGCGGCATTGCTTGCCGCGGGCACACTTACCGGGGCTACCCCGTACTTTCAAAATCTGCCGCCCCATTTGGGCGCCTGGCGTGGGGGTTGGCCGCAGCGCCTTGATACCAGCTGGCTCAGTCGCTTCCTGCCGAAAGCAGTGCCTATATCCTGAAAAAATTCTTTGTAGCTTTATCAAGTGGTTGTATGGCAATGAGGACTTGGATTAAAAAAAGCATCTGGCTTGTGGTACTTGCCCTGCTGGGCATTGCCTGCAGCCCAGAGAAGAAGGCAAAGAAGAATTTCCGCTGGGGTAAATACCAAAGCGTAATCAATTATTACAGCAATGTGCTGGAGAAGCAGCCGAACAACGGCCGGGCCAACTATTTTGTGGCCGAATCGTTCCGGCTGTCGAACCGCATCAAACTAGCCGAGCCGTTTTACGCCCGAGCGGGTGGCCCCGGAGTGAACAAAGACTCCGTATTGCTCTATCACGCGAAAGCGCTACAGGCAAATGGTAAATACGATGAAGCCCGCGCCCGTCTGGACGAACTTGAGCAAAACACCGAAGACGAAAACATGAAAGCCCGTGCCCAGCGCGAGCAGGAGGGTCTGGCCTACCTTACAAAACTGAACGAAAGAAAGAGTTATTACCGGATTAAAAATCTGGAGGCGGTAAACACCTCTTTTGCCGAATATGCCCCCGCATACCTGAATGGCGAAATCTACTTTACATCCTCGCGCGGCAATAGCCGAATTTACGAAGCCTCCGGCACCCCGTTCACGAGCCTTTTTAAAGCCGAAACCAAAGGCGCTAATGTAAACACTAGTACCATTGCCCCTTTGCAGGAAAGCATCAACGACCCTACCGTGAACGTGGGCTGCGTAACGTTTTCGCCCGATGGAAAAACCATGGTGTTTGCCAAGGGCAACACAGGCAAGCGCAAAGGCACCAACGATGTAGACTTGTACATTACCCGATTCAGAAATGGCCAATGGATGGCCCCCGCGCCCATTAATATAAATCTGCCCGACTCGTGGGAATCTACGCCCGCATTTAGCCAGGATGGCCGCACCCTGTACTTCTCCTCCAACCGCAAAGGTGGCTTTGGCGGACTGGATTTATACTCCGCCCAGTTAGATGCCCGGGGCCGTTTTGGCCGCGTGCGTAATCTGGGTGCCGATGTAAATACCTCGGGCGATGAGCTGTTTCCGTATATGTCCGACAACGGAAAATTTTTCTTTTCGTCCGATGGCCACCCCGGCTACGGCATGCTCGATTTATTTGTGATGAACCGCGTTAACGGCAGAACCGTAATCGAAAACCTGGCACAACCTGTAAATTCCACTGGCGATGATTTTGGAATGTACTTGTTCCGGCCGGACCGTGGCTTCTTTACCAGCAACCGCGAAGGCGGCGCTGGCGATGACGACATCTACACGTTTGTGAACGAAGACCCCAATTTGCGTGTGGTAAATTACTATTTGGAAGGCATCACCTACACCCCGAAAAAAGACAGCAGTCGTGAAGTATTGCCCGATGTTACCGTAAAGCTGTTGGATGCACGGGGCGAACTGATGCAGGATTTTGTTACGGGCAACGATGGCAAATTTTTGTTCCGCGTCTATGAAAACGAAAACTACACGCTGGTAGGCGAAGCCGAAGGTTTCCTGGTTAAGCGGCAACCATTTACCACACGCGGCAAATCGGTGCCGCTGGAGTCGTTGAAGGAATTGGTAACAAACATCACCCTAGACACGGTGTTGGTATTGGATCGGCTCGAGAAAAACAAAGTGTTTGTGTTGAACAACATTTACTTTGATTTGGATAAAGCCGACATCCGCGCGGATGCAGCCATTGAACTAAATAAATTGGTGGAGTTACTAAACGACAACCCCGAAATCAAAATTGAAATGGGCTCTCACACCGATAGCATTGCCTCTAATTCCTACAACATCCAGCTTTCGCAGCGGCGGGCGGAGTCCACCGTAAACTACCTCATTAAAAATGGTATTGCGCCCGAGCGGCTGGTAGCCAAGGGATATGGCGAAGAAAAGCCCATCGCGCGCAACACCAATCCCGATGGCACCGATAACCCCGACGGCCGCCAACGCAACCGAAGAACCGAATTTAAAATTCTGGAGATTGGGCCGGTACAGCCCAAAAAGGCGGATGATGATTTTGACGAGGATAAGTACTTCAAAGGCGAGTTGAAAAAGAACGAGGGGAACGGCAACCGATAGCCCCTACATAAAAAACATTCGCCAGATGGAGTGCGTGCCGGCCGGTGCCGCGCGTCTCCATCTGGCGAATGTTGTTTTTAGCGGTGTAAAGTCTGCGGTTAGAATCTCCGCACCGTGCTGCCGCCGGAGGCTTCTACACTCACCTGCGGATCGCCCTTATACGTAAGTTCGCTCGCCCCGGTCACCTCACCCGAAAGCCGGTCGGCAACCGTAACACGGGCCTGGCTGGCACCGGAAATAATCAGGCGGGCTGTTTTCACGGGAAATTCATAGCCGCTCAGGGTAGACGCACCCGATAGCGAGGCATTTAGCGTTGTGGCCTGACCCGTTACACGCACCCGCGACGCCCCGGAAAGGCGGAGGTCCGACTTGGTTGCAGCTACATCAATTTGCGCCAACGATGCCCCGGATAGAATGGCCGAAAACTCATCGATGTTACGGAAGCCGTTAATCGTGGCATTCACCGCCCCGGAAAAATTGGCTTCGTACAACACAGGCATGGTGATGGTGATGTACGTGGTGTATTGGCGATTGGAATTGTCTTCGTATTCAATCTCCAGCGTAGAACCGCTTTTATACACCCGCATGTCATCCAGGTTGCGATAGTCGCCTTCCGCTTTCACGGAAAACTGCGTGCCTTGCGTGATGGTTACTTCAAAGGCATCTTCAATTTCTATACGATCAAAATCCACGAAAGTGAAGGTACGGCTCCCGCTTTGCCGCGGCCCAAAGTCTTCTTCGTAACAGCCCGTAAGCAGCAGTGCAAATACAAGTGCAGGAATCAAAAAAACAGGTTTCATGATGGTGGTAATGTTTGTGTTTCTGGAGGTAAGACAAACCAGCAGGCGCTTACCCCTATTGCCCGGTTTAAAATTCTACCCGGTAGGTTAATACGGGCAGCAGCGGCAGTTGATACCATTTCCTGATTTCGCCCGCAAGCGCATCAAAATACTGGCCCCCGAGGTTTTTGTGATTCGTGGCGTTTTGCAGATCGAGCGACCACGTGCGCGTAGAACGTTTCAGGTTGCGTTTCAGGCTCACGCGCACATCGGTGCGGAAGTAATCGGGTAACTGCTCTGTAAAGGCGAGCGATTCAACGAACCGGGTTTCGCCCAATTCGCGCGACTTTTCCATATCAATAGGCTTAGTACGGAAACCACCGGCATAGATGATGCGCACGTTCGCCCCAAACGTGCGGTTTTTACGCCACGCAAAATCTTTGCCGCCGGTGAAGCTTACCGCCTGTTTGCCATTGAAGCGCGTGTTACGCCAAACGCCATCCAGCGCCCGGTACTTTGAGTCGTACAGCGAAGTAGACAGCAAGAAGTACATGTTGTTGTGGGTGAATTGCTCCACCGTAAGTTCCACCCCGTAGTTGCGGCCGCGGCCGGCATTCACCAACGGATCGGTTAAATATCCTTCTTCAATCACCAACGTAGAGAGCGTGCTTGCGGGGTCGTTTTTCACCGCAATGTTGTACAAGTGCTGGTAGTACGTTTCTGCTTTTACACGCAGGTAGGGTGTTAGCGAGCGATCGTAGCCCACAACCACATGATGGGCTTTGTTGAATCCAAGGTTGCGGTTCAGCTGTGCCACAGTTCCATTCGCTTGTTCCACCTGCGCCTGGTAAACTCCCACCGGCTGCATTTGGCTGTGAAGGCCATACCCCACACTCACGGTTTCTTTGGCTGAGATGTCGTACTTCACGGCAGCGCGCGGCTCTACCGATATGTTGCGGTTCATGGCCAGGTAGAGCGCATGTACCCCCGATTGTACCGTGAGCCGCTCCGTGGCACGAAAACTCCACTGCGAAAATGCCTGCCACGTAGTTACCTGGCCGCGGGCATTCAACGGAGTTTCAATCACCTTGGTCTGCTCGTTTAAATCGCGTTGCCGCAGATTAAAAAAATAGCGGTTAAGGTAGATGCCCGAGCGTACGCTAAGGCGCGCATTAAGTTTGTGGTTCAACACCGTAGTGGCTGTAATCCGGTTGTTGATGAAGTTCCGTTTGAAGCTGAACTCCGGCCGATAGTTTTCGTTCAGGCGCTCTTGCTCGTACCCGCCATCGTTACCCGAAAGCAACACGGTTGATTGCAGGTAGGTATTGGTTCCCAGCGAAAGCAGGTGCTTTATTCCGGCCGCACCCGTGTTGGAAAAATACCGCCAATCATACCGTTGAAATTCCTCCTGCCATTGCAGCGAATCTTTCACCGCTTTTTGATTTTGGTCGCTCAAGCCGCCAAAACCGAAGAGCGAGAAATTACCCGCCTTGCCTGCAGGCAGATAGAGGTGGTAAGAAAGATCTTGAAAATTAGTTACTGCATCGCCCACGTTTACACCCAACTGATTCAGAATGCCCAGCGTGGAGTACCGGTAGTTGATGAGATACGAACCGCGGTAATTTTTCGCAAAGGGTCCTTCGGCCGCTACGTCTGTGCCCAAAAAGCTTGCTTGCACGGTGTACTCCGGCTTTTCGTTATTGCCTTTGCGCAGGTTTAAATCAAACACCCCGGCCAACGCGTTGCCATATTCGGCAGAAAACGCGCCCGTCATAAAATCTGAGTTCGTCAGCAACTGCGAACTAAGAATGGAAATGCCGCCGCCCGCGGTGCCCACGTTAGCAAAGTGATTCGGATTAGGAATATCCACACCTTCCATGCGCCACAGCAATGCCACAGGTGCGTTACCGCGAATAGAAATGGTGTTGCTGCCATCGTTGGTAGATACCACACCCGCGAACGACTGCGCCATGCGGGCAGGATCGTTCACCGCCGCCGCAAACTTGCGTGTTTCCTCCACCGAAAACGTGCGCGTACTTACGGTGGCCATCTCGTTTATCGGCTTGCTTTTCTCCACACCGGGTGTAATCACCACTTCTTCCATCATCGTAATTTCTTCCTCCAACGGAATGGTAAGCACCAGCTCTTTCCCCGAGTTTACAATTACGTTGGGCAATACCACTTCTTTGTAGCCCACAAACGAAACCTTAAGCGTGTGGGTACCAACGGGCACGGCTGCCAGTTTAAAGTTTCCATCCGGATCGGTAGTGGAGCCAATCATCGGATCGGAGTTTACCACCACAACCGTGGCGCCCGGTAAGCCGCTTTTCGAAACCTTATCCGCTACGTTGCCGCGTATGGTTTGCGTTAAGGTCTGGCTGCGCGCCGGTGCAGAAATAAAGAGTAAGAATGCAAGAAGAAAGTAGGGGTGTATCTGTTTCATGGCCTTGGGTAAAACACGGGTATGACAAGCCGTGCACCCAAAACCCCTATGCGTGCAAAAAAAGTTTTTCTAATGCTATTTCAACGCGCGCAGTAACTCGTTGCACTTCTCCTTGCGCAGAATATCGTCCGGTTCCCGGGGCGGTAACTTCAGGGCCCGCTCCAGCAACGCAATGGCTTCCGCCTTTTTGCCTTCATAATCTAACACCGACGCCTCTCCGTACATGTATAAAATCGTGTTCGGCTCTAACCGGCTGGCTTTGCGCAAGTATTCAATCGCCCGCGTCATCGATACATTTTCCGGCATCCCGCCAAAAAACAGTTTCACCGCCATTTGTTCCAGCCAGTTTAGTTTCGCCAATTCATAATGCCACTTGCCCAGCACAAAATAAATGGGTGCAAAGGCGGAGTCTAACGCAAGCGTGGCCTCTGCTTCTTCGCGAATGATTTTCGCATCCCTGATTTTCTCGCGCGGGTTGCCTGCCATTTCCGCCAGCAGCCCCATGGAAATAATGTGTGCCAGCCGGGCCTCCGGATTTTTCGGGTTTAGCGCAATAGAAGTAACGGCATACTTTTTTGCCGTTTCGTATTTGGCACGTTTCTCTTCCGCTTGCTTTTTATCGGTGTGGCCGCCCAGATTCGAGAGCATGCGGCTGGCCCGCCACCACGCTTCCGCAGATTTAGGATCAACCTTCAGCGCGGCCTCGTACTTGGCCAACGCCTCCGGCACATTGTATTTTTTTTCCAGCGCAATGCCCTCTGCCAATAACTGGCCGGCCGATGGATGCTGCGCACCCACACCGCCACTCCACCACATCAAAAACAAGAACAGATTCAACTTTAATCCACGCACAACAGCTCATTTTCTGCCCGAAAGGTACAGCAAAAGCGTGCATGGCCCACACCCATGGCGCTTCTCCACCTACCGATTGATTTTTTCAGTTAGTGGTTTTGGCAGCCCCGCCCCAATTGCCCCGGGCGGCCCGGCTATTCGCTCCAATCCACGCGAAACGCGTGGGATTTCCGCTGCTATCCGTGGCTGGGGGGAGGTTTACCGGCGGATTGCGGTTGCATGCATAATATTCGTGTGGGCCAGCGGCTGCCCTTGCACCACGCCCTTCTCAAACTTCTTTCGAAGTCCGTATGCCGAAGATCAACAAATAGCCAATCATCCAAAACTCGCCCGCGGTGGCCAACATCGGCAACGCGCCCACCCAGGCGCCCTTCATCCCCAAATACCCCAGGCAGGTACTCAGCAGGTAGCCCACACCACCCAAAATCAAAAGAGCACCCAGCGCGCGCGGCATGCATTTCGAGCTCATCACCATGTAGCCCATCGGCATCAGCCAAAGGCCAAAGAACAAACCGCCCACGCCCCAGGCATGGCGGATGAGCTGAACAAATAATCCAACCATGATCAATTGATCCGCGTGGGGCATCTCAGCGTGGGCCACGTCAATAGCACCGCCCATGGCGATCGCGCTGATTATGATGAGGCCCGCATTCATCGTGCCCCACGCGGCCAGCGCCCACGCAGCAAAGGGATTGATGTCTTTAAATAATTTGTAGAAGTACACCGCGGCCAGCGCCTGCGCGGCCACAATGGTTAACTCGAGCAGTAACCGAATTCGCGCAAGCGTTTCTTTTTCTGTTAAGTGGGCCAGCGTCTTCGCCGGGTCTGACGAAACAAAAATCTGCGGGTGTAGCCACAGAACGCCAACCATGCCCGAAAGCGCTAAGGCCAAATACGCGAGGCCGGCCTTACGGGCTGTAGAGATCAGCTCTTTTTCTTGGTTCATGGCGTGTTGGGTTACGAGGCAAGACGAACGAAGCCGCCAACAAGTTACAACTTCCGTTAACTATCTGGCGGCAACACGCCATTGGGTGATGCCCTGCGCGTAACGCAACCGTGGCTAAGACTGTTTCTTGGGCATAAACGTGTAGCCCAATTTTAACTGAAGCAATCCACTCAGGCCGCTGCGCTGCGTATTAGAATTTAGGAAATTAAATTGAGCGCCGCCCAGCACCAATGTCAGGTTAAAATTTTTACGATACGTTCGTTGGATGCCCCACCCCACCATGGGATGAAGCCCCGCGGCGCTAGTCAAATTTTCGCCCGCAACCGAACTTGTATTCCAAAGCAAACCCGCGGTGAGAAAATTACCCGAGTTGCCCCGCGTAAACCGCCCCAGGCGCTGGCGCCTATCCAAATTATAGTAATAGCGGTAAGTGGCGTGACCCGCAGCAAACATGGTCCAGTTAAACTGAAAGCCCGTGGTGGAACTAGACGTTGCGGAGAGCGAAAAACCCAGGCCCGCCTGCAACGAAGCCGTGGCTCTTGATGTGAGCCGCCCCTCCCACTCGTACGCAGGATGTAAGAAATAGATTTTGTGCAGCGACATCACCGCTGGGCCCTCCTCGACTTGCGCCAGTGACGTGAGCGGAAAAAGCAGTGCAGCAAGTACAAAACGCATAATCAAAGTTAATGTACCCGCTTAAAAAAAAAGCGCGTGTTTAACCCCCATCGCACTGCGCCCACAATGGCGATTGCCGCATTTGCGTGTGGGGGCAGAATTCCAGCCAGGGATAGCAGCGGAAATCCCACGCGTTTCGCGTGGATTGCAGCGAATAGCCCGGCCCGCGGTTGCCCGCGCAGCAGCTGCTGCGCGGGCAACCGCGGGGGCTGCACCCAATCACCACACGCATACACCCGGGTGGTGGAAATCGAAAACCGGTTCGTGGGCTACCGCTTTTTCGCTATCTTTCTTTCCTCCTAACCCCCCAAACGTCCATGAGAAAATTAGTGCTCTTCCTGCTGGCCCTCCCGTTTTTTTCGTACGCACAAACCAAAGCCCTGGTGGGCGGCACGCTCATCGATGGTTATGGCGGCAAACCGCTGGCCAACGCGGTGATCATGATTGAAGGCGAGCGCATTAAAGCCATTGGCACGGTGGGCAACATCGAGATACCCAAAGGCGCAGAAATTATTTCTACCGAAGGCATGAGCGTGATGCCCGGCTTGTGGGACATGCACGTGCACCTGATGATTAACGGCCACAGCGATTACACGCATTGGGACAAAACGTACATGAAAATTCAGAAAGACGTAATCATGCCCTCGTCTGCACATCAACTCCTGCTGGCGGGCGTTACCAGTGCGCGCGATCTGGGCGGGCCGCTGGAGGCGAGCCTCTCCGTGCGCGACCGCATCAACAAAGGCGAAATTCCCGGCCCCACCATGTACATGAGCGGGCCGTTTATTCAGCATGAGCCCTACCCCGGCACGCAGGAATTTCGCTGGGGCGTAAAAGGTCCGGAAGATGCACGTGCCAAAGTGAAGCAACTGGCAAAAGCGGGCGTCAACTGCATTAAGCTTATCGACCAGGATGAAATGACCGAAGCCGAATACATGGCCGTGGTAGATGAAGCGCACAAAAACAAATTGAAAGTAGTGGCGCACTCGCACCGGCCCGATGAAATCCGCAGGGGCATGAAGGCCGGAGTAGATAATTTTGAACACACGGGGCTGGCGGCCGCACCCGAATACCCGGAAGACATCATGGCGATGATTAAAGAACGTACCGCCAAGATGAGTCTCGGCCCGCTGTTCTGGACGCCTACCGTGGAAGGTCTCTTCAACTTTGAGTACACCCGCGATAACCCCGAAGCATTGGATAACCCCAGCTGGCATTTGGGCTTGCCCGACAGCATCATTGCAGACATCCGAAAGTCGCTTACACATCCGGGGCGCCTCAGCTACTTTGGGCTTAACCCCATTCGCAAGCCCACGCTGGAGCGCAAAATAAAACAACTGAAAGACGCAGGCGTGGTGTTGCTCATTGGCACCGACAGCGGTATCCCCATGAAGTTCCACAGCCAGAGCACGTGGAACGAACTCGATGTGTGGGTAAACAAATTCGGCCTCGACCCGATGTACACCATCCGCGCGGCTACATACTGGCCGGCCGTGATGATGGGCGTAGAAAAAGATTTTGGCACCGTGGCCGAGGGAAAATATGCAGATATCATTGCCGTGAAAGGCGATGTGCTCCGCCACATGGCGCTGCTGCAAGATGTAAAGCTGGTGGTGAAGAAGGGAAAACGATACAAGTAGTGCATTTCGCCCCGCTCGAATTGAAGCGGGGCACGGGGTGAGGTTTGGGCATGCCCTTCGCCTGCCTGCGCACGGGGCCATGCGCGCTCAGGTCGCGCTGGCGGCCCACGTTGGTCTTTTTTGATCTGGATGTTTTTCAACTGGCGAGGGAGATAATGAGCCGTATAACTCCCTAATCGGCTCACAAATTCCATATATTTGAGCCGAATAAGGCGCTTAATGGGCTAACATGTACAATTGGCAGCTAAAGGACTGGCGGCAGTTTAAATTCAATGAAAGTGAGTTTACCACTCCTGCCTTATCTTTTGTGGCCTTGGCTGGCGAAAGCCAGGGCTCTATTCAGAGTCTGACCACGAACGACCAGACCGAATCCATCATCACACTTTTAGTGAAGGAGGCTATAAAAACCTCCGCCATTGAAGGTGAGTTTCTAAGTCGTGAAGATCTGGTTTCGAGTATTCGTAAAAATTTGGGCTATCCCAATCTGAATCGGGTTAAAGATAAACGAGCCGCAGGCATTGCAACCTTACTGGTAAAAGCCCGCGAAGATTTCGAAAGCGATTTAACCGAAGCGCAACTTTTAGAATGGCACAACTTATTGATGGCGGGCAATAACACGATCAATGCAGGTGTTTATCGAACCCACGCTGAACCCATGCGGGTAATTTCCGGTGCCGTAGGCAAAGAAGTAATCCACTTTGAAGCGCCGCCATCGACCCAAGTGCCCAAAGAAATGGAAGCGTTTGTTGAATGGTTTAATGAAACAAAGCCCGGGGGCATCAAATCAATACCCAATTTATTGATTCGATCGGCCATCGCGCACGTCTATTTTGAAACCATCCATCCTTTTGAAGATGGCAACGGAAGAATAGGTAGAGTAATTGCTGAAAAAGCATTGGCGCAAGGATTAAAAAAACCGATCTTAATGAGTTTATCTACGGCTATTGAGGCCGACAAAAAATCGTATTACGCAGCACTTAAGCAAGCACAACGCACCAACGATCTGACCGCGTGGACCCGTTATTTTTCCGAGACGGTTTTGAAAGCCCAACAGGAATTTATTAACACGATAAGTTTTACACTTAAGAAAGCTAATTTCTTCCACAGGCATCAAGCACAACTTAATGCAGCACAACGGAAAGTCATTAACAAAATGCTGGAAGAGGGCGTGGAATTTATGGGTGGAATGAACGCAAAAAAGTATCAATCCATTACGCAAGTATCAAAAGCTACTGCCACCCGGCATTTACAAGATCTCGTAGAAAAAAGAATTCTCATTCCAGAGGAGAAGGGCGGAAGAAGCACAACCTATCAGGTCAATTTTAAAAACTGAACAAATGGAAAACACCCCCGAACCAAGCGTGCCAACCCAACCAAAATACAAGCCATGAATATGCGCTGAAAAAATAACTTTTCGCGCCTCAAGTCAGCTGTTGGTTACAAAGGTGTTACTTGCTGCGCCCATTTGCAGTTTTTGTTGCGATTTCCGTAACTTCACCTCCAAACCATAACTACTATGTCCAAAGGAAAAGACATGAAAAAAGAGGCGAAGAAAAAGCCCTTGAAAACCCTGAAAGAAAAACGTGCGGAAAAGCGCGCCAAGCGCGATAGCTAAACAGCGCACGTAGTAAAAAACGCGGCTGTTTCAAAAAGGCAATCGTCATTACGAGCGAAGTGAAGCCATCTGCCTGAGAAAAGTCAAATGCAGATTGTTTCGGTCGTTCCTCCCTCGCAATGACGGTTACTATGCGTTTGAAACCGCTGCGTTTTTTTAGTACCCCCCGGGTTACCCGCGCGTCAGGCGCACCCGGGCGTCGTCTACACGGATGCGCACATCGGCAGAACCGGTTCCGGTTTTCAATTCGGTGTAGCTTTCGGTTGCCCGTAGCGTTTGAAAGTCGCCTTCGGCTATCACGCGGGCATCATCGTGGGCCACATCAATACGGCCGCCACCGCCTTTAATGGTGAGGGCCACCAAACCATCTTGCAGGTCGATAGAATAGTTGCCGTTATTTTCCAGCGTTGTGGCCACCACGAAGTCGCCATCGTCTAACCGCACGTCCATGCTGGCAAAATGGGCATTGCCAATGCGGAAATCAGCATCATCGCCATCCACAGCAATCCGGCCTGCCCCTTGGTCCATCGTAAGGTCGCCATCGTCTAACCGGAAACTAAATTCTTTTCCCTGGCAACCCGTTAACGCTACATCGGCATCATCAATATCCATGGAAATGGCACCGTGCACCGAATGTATCTGGTAGTTGCCATCATCTCCAATTACATCCAGCGACATGCCGAGCGGAATTTCCAACACAATGGCATACTCTTCGCGGTACACACCAAACGCCATCGATACCGTACCGGACGAGCGCTCGCGAATGGACAAGTTGCCGTTGTCTTCCACTACGTCCACCGCAAACTCATCCGAGCCCCACACGAGCCCCTTCGTGGTTACCGTGCGATCGATTTTTACATGTGCCGTTGTGCGGTTGGAGCCCGTAATCGTAACCCGCGCATCGGAGCTGCGGAGTTGCAATTTGCCACCCAGGCTTACCGCATATTCTTTATCCAGGTGGTAGTCGCGGCCGGTTTGGGCCTGCGCAAACGCCAGGGTGGCGCATGTTAACAGAAGGGTTAGTCTCATCGTGCTCTTTATTTTTTGATGAGACGCAAAACCTGATCAACAGGTTGCATGGCCGTTTCCGCCACTTGCAACAAACGGCAAGCAGCAGGGCCAGTTTAAATCTGGCGGATCAGCTCCACGTAGAGATCGGTGAGCTTCTTCTCCGACTTGCCCGCGATTTCAATAATTTCCTGGATGTTTGCCGGTTTGAGATTGTCCGGATCGCAATCGTCTGTGAGCACCGAAATGGCGCAGCAGGGCAGGCTCATGTGGTTGGCCACAATCACTTCCGGCACGGTACTCATGCCCACCGCATCCGCACCGATGCGTTGCAGAAACCGATACTCGGCCCGCGTTTCCAGATTCGGGCCAGACAGTGCCGCATACACGCCTTTGTGAAGTTTGATCTTTTTTGCGCGCGCAATTTTTTGAAGTAGGCTGTTCAGTGTGGGCGAATAGGGCGCACTCATATCCGGAAAGCGCGGGCCGAAGCGATCGAGATTTGGGCCACGCAGTGGGTTATCCGGAAATAAGTTGATGTGGTCGTCCAGCAGCATCAAGTCGCCCTTCTTCCATTTGGCATTCAGGTTGCCGGCCGCATTGGAAATCAGCAGGTGTTGCACACCCAACATTTTCATTACGCGCACTGGCATGGTAACTTGTTGCAGAGAGTAGCCCTCGTAATAATGAAAGCGCCCCTGCATGGCCAGCACCTTTTTGTTTTTGATGGTGCCGTAAATCAACCGCCCCTTGTGGAACTCCACCGTTGAAATGGGAAAGTGTGGAATGGAGTTGTAGGGAAGAATGATGGGATTTGAAATCTCCTCCACAAACCGGTTGCCCAGGCCGGTACCCAGAATAACGCCCACCTCGGGCTGAATCTTTCCGTGTTTGCGAATGTAGTCGGTCGCCTCCGCGAGTTTATCCAGCATTAAATCCATAGCCAAACTCGAAATCTCGGTGAATAATCCCGGAAAACAAAGAGCAGGCAACGCCGCCGCCACCCGACCTGCGCAGCCGGAAAACAACCAGCCAAACCGTTCGCCACGCTTTCATCAAAGTCTTCGCACGCAAGCGCGTACAGGCCGTATCTTGCAGGTACTAACATTTCCACCATGCGCTTTGTACCGATGTTTTGCGCCCTGCTGTTCGCCACCGTGCTCTGCGGGCAATCGTTCAACAATTTACCCGTTACCACTCAAAAACCGCCACTTCACGGCAAGCACTGGATGGCCGTTACCGGCAAGCCGCTCGCGGCCACTGCTGGCGCCATGATATTTAGCAAGGGCGGCAACGCCATTGATGCCTCTTGCGCCATGCTGGCGGCCACCTGCACGATGTGGGATGTGCTCAGTTGGGGTGGCGAAACACAAGCGCTGATCTACAATCCCAAAACCAAAAAAGTAATTGCCATTAACGCGCTGGGGGTTGCGCCCACCGGGGCCACCGCACAGTTCTTTAAAGACAAAGGCATGAAGTACCCGCCCGAGTTTGGCGCGCTGGCTGCTGTAACACCGGGTACACCCGGCGGCCTGCTAACCATGTTGGCCGAGTACGGCACCATGAGTTTGAAAGACGTGCTGGCTCCTGCAATGCAAATGGCGGAGGGCTACCCCATCGAAGCGCAAACCGCCAACTCCATTGAGCGCGCCAAAGAACAAATCAAGCAATGGCCGTACAGTAAAAAAGTATTTCTGCCGCACCTGGGCGAAAAACGCGAAGCCCCGAACGCGGGCGAAGTGTTTGTGCAAAAAGATTTGTTGGAAACGCTGCGCAAATTGGTGGAAACCGAGCAACTGGCGTTGAAGAAAGGCAAATCCCGTAAAGAAGCGATTTATGCTGCCTACGATCGTTTCTACAAAGGCGACATCGCGAAAGAATTTGTGCGCGGCTGCCAGGAGCAAGGCGGTTTAATTACCGAACAAGATCTGGCAACCTGGAAGGTGAAGATTGAGGAACCGATGATGACCACCTATCGTGGCATTGAAGTGTACAAGCTACAGCAATGGACACAAGGCCCCGCCATGTTGCAAACGCTGAACATCCTCGAAAACTTCGATCTGAAGAGCATGGGCTACAACTCTACACAATACATCCACACCGTGTACCAGGCCATGAATCTCGCTTTCGCGGATCGCGATTTTTACTATGGCGATCCGGCCTTCGCACCGGAAGAGCCCATGAAAGGATTGCTCTCCAAAGAATATGCAAAACAACGCAGCCAGTTGATTCAGCCCGAATTGAATGATGCAAAAGCAGGTCCGGGCGATCCGTATCCCTTCGAAGGAAAACAAAACCCCTATCTTGATTTGCTCAAAACCTGGGGCAACGCGCAGGCGCACGTTTTTGAACCGGGCAACCCGCTGCGCGAAGAAAAATATTTCGAAAGCTTCACCGCAGGAACTACTTCGGTAGAGGCAGCCGACAAAGAAGGATGGGTGGTGTCCATCACCCCCAGCGGCGGGTGGGTACCTGCCTGCATTGCCGGAAACACGGGCGTTGGCATGAGCCAACGGATGCAGGCTTTTGTGCTTGATCCAAAAGAAAATCCGTTTAACGTGGTGGAGCCGGGCAAACGGCCACGCGTAACACTTACGCCCAGCCTGGCGCTGAAGGATGGGAAACCATTTCTCTCGTTTGCCAAACAAGCAGGCGATGAACAAGACCAGTTGTTGATTCAGTTTTTCTTAAACATGGTGGAGTTTAACATGACGGTGCAAGAAGCCACCGAGGCCCCCAGCTTTAAAACGTTGCAGATGTACTCCAGCTTTGGCGATCATGAAAAAACGCCGGGCGGTTTGATTTTGAACAGTGCCATGCCCGCGTGGGTGCGCAAAGAACTGGCGCGCAGAGGCTACAAACTTTCTTACCAAGACCGTACCAGCGGGCCGATCAATGCCATTTATTTCGACTGGCAGCACGGCACGTTTTGGGGGGGCTCATCTAATCATGGCGAGGATTATGGAATTGGATGGTGAGTGAGCGCGCAACGAGTGGTTAGCTACGAGTGTTTAGCCGCGTGCCACGAGGTAGTACCAACTTCAAAATCAAATTTGTAAAACTGAATTCTTATGAAATTTCAAATTCTTTTATTTGCGATGTTGGCGGTCGGGCTGCTCCACGCACAACCGGTGGAGGTACTCCGCACCGGCAAAACGACACCGCGTAGGCAAGATCCGTCATTCGAATTTATTGCACCGGATGAAGGCAGAAAGTCTTCGCAGTTCGTGGCTACGCTTCGTGCCCAGGCCAATGGGCGCGAGGTTGATATCCCACAGCTATTCTTTCGAATAAAATACAAAGCACTTCAACTCGGGGCCAACAGTTTTGAACTCGCTGGTTTTGAAAAACCCGGAAAAACAACACAAGCAGCACTCACATTGGATGTTTACTTCTCTCCGGACAGCGCATTGACCCGGCATCGGAACGCCAGGATTAAAAACACGTGCTTCATTTTTCTTGATGATTTTGGAACGGACGAGGTGTATAAATTTCAAATCAACGACAAGCCAGAGGAAATCCGGTCGGGATACTTTTTGCGAAAGCCTATGCCACCCGGCCGCATTTTCAGTCTCAAGCAAAATGAATTCTTGGGATCTTCACTTGCTTTTCGCGCAAGTCGCAATCAAAGCGCCAGATTTTACACTTTTACGGATTTTGGGCTGGAAGATAAAGCCCGCGATCCGGACTATCTCGGGCAGTTTTTCAATACCAAGCGAGTCAACCCAATTGATAAAAACCTTGGCTATTTACTCGTACTTCTGATGCCGGAAGATGTACCCGGCCGAAATTAGCCGTTCCTAAACAGACTCAATTGTAGAAATCCACACGTTCCGTAGTGGCTACTTGCTCCATCAGCTCGGCCACCTTATCCGTAACGGCCGCCAAATACTGTTTCCCTTTTTCTGCCGTGGCCTGGCTGGGGTTGCCCACTCCGGTATCTGCGGTAACTTGTGTCCATTGCCGCTCAGCCCATGCCCACCCTTCGCGAATGGCGGTGAAGACAAATTTCTTTGCTGTTCCGGGCCCCGCGTCTGCCAGCGGTCGTACAAGGTCGGGCCGGAGGTGCAAGACCACGCTGGTTTCCATCTCGCCCGCGTGATCATCTTTGTTTTGAAAAAATAGCTTTTGATCTATCGCCTGAAACCAGTGGGCCTGGCATAAAAACATGTTCGGAAATTGAAGGCCCAGTTCGCGAATCATGGTTTTAAAGTCGTTGCCGCCATGGCTGTTTAAAATCAACAATTTAAAAATGCCCTGCCGGTTCAATACCGTAACCACATCACGCAAAACCGCCAACTGAGTAGACGGATTCATGTTGATATCCAACAACACATCATGCTGGCCGGTATTCACGCCAAAAGGAATTGTGGGCAGCACCACCACGCGCGCGCCTTTCGCCCACGCTTTGCGCGCAGACTCTGCGGCAATGTAATCGGCTTCAATTATATCCGTGCCGTAAGGCATATGGTAGTTATGCGCTTCGCACGCCCCCCAGGGCAACACCGCTAGTTGGTAGTTAGCCGTTTGAATATCTCTCCAATTAGTCTCAGCCAGAATATACGGTCGCATGAACTTTTTCTTTACCTTCAAAGTTGTAGACGAATCAAAACTAAAAAAAGAACGGATACGACTATCTACTAAAATCCTAACCCATGCACGAAATTACTTTTGTAAAGGCCTTAAAAGCTGGCGCCATTGCCGGGCTCATCGGAGTTGGACTCAATAACCTTTGGAGCCTGATTGCGCACGCGCTGGGGGCCACCATTCCGCCTGGTTTTGCGCTGGCCACCACCATTTCATCGCTTGCACCTGTGTTGGCGGGGTCGATTGTGTACTATTTGCTAATGAAATACACAAAAAGGGGTTACTTAATTTGGCTGATCGTGAGTATAGACATCACGTTGATTTCTTTCTACCCGGTTTTTACTACGCCCCAATTGCCCGATGGCACCGTTCTGGATTCAACTTTTCCGTTGTTGGCGGGCCCCATGCACGCCATTTCCGGATTTCTTGCTGTTTGGGGTATTCCCAAATGGGCGAAGTAAACTGTTTTGCCGAAGTGCTGTTTATACCATCGAACAAATTGATGTATTAAACCCTGCATGGAAACTGTTACCGCACCTCCAAAATCCTCCGAAATCGAATACCCTGTCTTTACTGAAATCCGCGAACGCAGAAGTCGCAGAGCGTACAGCGACCGCGCGGTAGGTGAAGCCGAGATAAAATCTTTATTTGAAGCTGCCCGCTGGGCGCCCAGCAGCAGCAACGAACAACCGTGGGTGTACCTTTACGCTACAAAGGCGCAACCAGAACTGTGGAATAAAATCTTTGATACCCTGATGGAGGGCAACAGAATCTGGGCGAAAGATGCCCCGTTGCTCATTGTATCGCTGGTTCGAAAAAACTTTTTGAAAAACGACAAGCCCAATGGCTCGGCCAAGTTCGACCTAGGAGCTGCTAATGCCCTCTTGTCGTTACAAGCCACACATCTCGGGTTAAACGTGCATCAGATGGGCGGCTTCGAGCGCGACAAAGCCATTGCCAACCTGAGTATTCCAGACACGCATGAACCGGTAGTGGTATTGGCAATTGGGTATCTGCGCGATGGTAACGATTTACCGGAACCATTTAAAACACGTGAAACCGCGCCGCGCGAGCGCTACACGCAGGATTTTTTTGTGATGAACAAACCGTTCTAGATGGTTCGCGCGATCATTGGCAATGCGCATTACCAAACGCGGCTGTATGCCGCCGGGCACGAATTACTGGCCGATGAACCCGAAGAGTTGGGCGGCACCAACGCGGGGCCGGCACCGGGCGAACTTCTCATGTTATCACTCGCCTCTTGTACTGCCATTACGTTGCGCATGTATGCGGATCGAAAAGCATGGCCCATCGACCAAATCGAGGTGGAAATTGATCTGGAGAAATCGGGCGAGACCAACATTTTCAAACGCGAGATTCATCTTTCGGGTGAATTGACAGACGAGCAACGCAGCCGCTTATTGCAAATTGCCAACGCGTGCCCGGTGCACAAAGTACTTACCCACCCCATCGAAGTGACGACACAACTCGTTTGAATATGGATTCCATCACCAAAAAATACACGAACGGAGAAGTTACCATCGTATGGAAGCCCGAGGCATGTATTCATTCTACGAACTGCTTTCGCGGGTTGGGCGACGTGTTCGATCCCAAAAAGAAACCCTGGGTCAATCCGCAGGGCGCGGATACACAGCGCATCATTAACCAGATCAAAAAGTGCCCCTCGGGTGCGTTGAGTTACTTCATGAACAACGAAGCCGAAGGGCCGGTGAAGGTAGAAGCCGAAACGATTGTAGAAACTACGGCCAATGGGCCGCTGCTGGTGTATGGTAATGTAACGGTAAAAGATGCGCAGGGCACGTTATCGAAACGAAATAATGTTACCGCATTCTGTCGGTGTGGCGCATCGCAAAACAAACCGTATTGCGATGGCACCCATCGCAAGATCAACTTTGTGGGCTAGTGGCTTGCGGATGCTGCCGCGGGGTGAAGTCGCGGGTGCAGAGTTCGTAAATGACACGCAGCCAAATCAATAAACACGGAATGGCTTTCACAGCATGTAGTCGTAAAAAGTCGCGCCAGGCACGCGGGTAAAGATCTGTGGAGTTAAGTGTGGCAAAAAAAATCGCGAGCGCCACCAGCACCCACACCCACACCCCCCACGGTGTAGGTTGCAGGGCCAGCCAAAGCGCAAGACCAGCAAAAACAATGATGTAGGTGGAGCCCTCGGAAGCCGAGCTAAAGAGTACCGGAAAAATCAGGGTGGAGGCTACAATCAGCAATTGAAACGTGCGGTGCCTGAATTGACTCCAGCGCAGATACGGCAGCCCAAAAAGCACAACACCCCCCGCCAAAAAGGGCAGGTTAGGAATCTGCGGATTTTCGAAAAGCCTGCGAAAAAAACCCATGACGGAGATATCCTGATAAGAAACCAACGACACGTTGGCCGCATTCTTTACCACGAGTGCCAGATACCATTCCTGATATGATTGTACCACAAACTCGGGCGAGGCGATGGCCATGGGCGCCAGAAAAAGCACTACGCTCCATACCACACAGCCCAAAATAAACTTGGGCTTATCTTTCACAAAAAAGAAAAAGGCAAGCGCTACCACGCCATATAATTTAATGAACGTGGCAAGCAAAAACGGAAGCGGGGCCCAAAATTCTTGTTGGCGATGAATGAGCACGTATGTATAGATAATGATTGCCGCTACCGCGATGTTAAACTGTGCGTTGAAACCGGCCGTGAGCAGTTCGTTGCCCATGAACAACGCCATTACGTTTTTTTGCCACTCTGTAATGGGCAAGGCACGGATGGCAACCCAAAGAACCGCTACCAACATCACCAACCAGAGGGTAAGACCCACCTTATCGGGCAGCAGGGCAAACGGCAGCATCACCAAACTGAACACCGGGCCATAGTGGTTTTTGTCGAGAAACTCCTGCGGCGAGCGGCCGTAAAGCGTGTGTCCCTCCCACGCATGCACAAACGTAAACTTGTAGATCAGGTAGTTATTGGCCGTTGGGGCGATGAATACCAATTTAATGATTATCACCACCAGCAGCAGCGCCCACAAAATGAAAAGCGCACGGTTATTAGTAAGCAAATGCCTCATGCAAAATCGATCTTGAAAGCCAAGCCATAAAGTTATACTTTTCAATTTCAATTGCGCGGCGCATGGCAAGCTATTCGGTAATCATCCCGGTTTTTAATGAGGAGCAAAACATTCAACCACTTTACGAGCGGCTTACGCGCGTATTGCACACGTTGGGTAAGCCCTACGAGCTTCTTTTTGTAAACGATGGCAGCCGCGATGGCACCTTAGCGGCTGTAAAAGAACTGGCGCGCCAGGATGCGGCCGTGAAGTACATCGACTTCAGTCGAAATTTCGGCCACCAGGTGGCGGTAACCGCAGGGCTGCATTTCTGCAAAGGCGAACGCATTGTGATTATTGATGCCGATCTGCAAGACCCACCCGAGCTCATTGCTACCATGGATGCAAAGATGAACGAAGGTTGGAATGTAGTGTACGCCAAGCGCGCAGCGCGGCAGGGTGAAAGTTTCTTTAAAAAAATTACCGCAAAAATTTTCTACCGCTTTCTGGCGCGCGTAACGTCCATCTCCATTCCGGTAGATACGGGCGACTTTCGGCTGATGGATAGAAAAGTAGTAAAGGCACTCAACCAAATGCCGGAACATCACAAATTCATTCGTGGTATGGTTTCGTGGGTGGGTTTTAAGCAGACGTTTGTTGTGTACGATCGGCAAGAACGCCTCTCCGGAAAAACCGGTTACACGTTTCGCAAGATGTTGCGGTTTGCATTAGATGGCATTACCGGCTTCTCCAACCTGCCCTTAAAACTAGCGTCTTACTTTGGGTTTTTGGTATCGGGGCTTTCGTTTTTGCTCATCCTCTACACGCTCTATTCCAAATATGTACTGGAAGAAGCGCTGCCCGGGTGGGCTTCCCTCATGGTAAGTATTCTGTTTATCGGTGGCATTCAACTCATTTGCCTGGGCTTGATTGGCGAATACCTCATTCGCATGGATGCCAACCTGCGGCAACGCCCATTATATGTGGTGAACGAAAGTAACGTGGAGTGATTCAGCGCACCACGTTGAATACGGCCGCGCCGGTAAGGCATTGCCCACGGTTTGAAATGCCCTCTACCACGATCAGGAAGGTACCCGTAACATCGGAGGTAAAAAACTCAAGAGCGGTTGGCTTGGAGCCGATCGTTACGTTGGCATTCCAATACAATTGATGGCGGAAGTCGGGTGTGCGGCTAATTCGCGATGAGTCGCTCTCGTACACACGCGGAGCTCTTTCGCGGTAGGTTTGATAGCCTTCGTAAGCCAACTCCAACACCGTTTCGTCCGGAATGCGCGCGCCTGTCTCCTGCGGTGTGGTAATCACATTTACAATTCCCTGAAACGTAACCGGGCCTGCAAAGAACTTACGATCTACCACATCTATGCGCTCTACTTTCAGCGGATCGAATTCCATGAGTTTGTTGACGTTGGCGATGGGCTGACCGTTGAGCAGTACCAGATTACTGCCATCCATTAATGTTTGGTTAAGTCGGTTGATTTGCCGAAAGTAAAAACCCGTTTTGTTTTTGCGCACCCAAACGCCTTTGATGTATTCGCGGAAAACTTCCTCTAGTGTAGGGAAGCGGGTATAATCATCCAGCCGATAACTTTCCGTGGCTACTCCGTAAAAAGGTGCGTTTGGTGTGGCCACGGATGTTGTGGCTGCCTCCGGTTGGCGATACGCCGCCTCCACCTGCTGATGAATAAATGCGCGCCGCAGATCTGCTGATGGCGGATACGTGGTGGCACGTGCCGGGGAAAACGAAATCCGGCTATCAAAAGGCGAGAGCCATTGGCCGCGTAGCGGTTGCGCCGGATCTGTCCAGTTTTGAATAAAAAGTGTGGTGGGGCCACTCACGTCGGGCAACTCAAACGTGAACTTGCCCGTGCGATCAGACAGTGTGGTATAAATCTGCGCTCGCCCACGAGCCGATGCCAGCAAGGCAAGACCGGCTACTGCGCGCCCGGTTTCATCGGTGGCGAGCCCTTCGGCCAGGGGACCGTGTACCTCGGGAGCAAACGCTGTAGAGGTGCTCGCGGGCAAACTGTAGCGACTCCAACCCGAGGTAAGCATCAAAAGATCTGCTGCGTGCTGCGCACTGTCCGACACTTCAAGGTATCGATCACCATCCACAATTTCTTCACCCAACTCAGACTCCAACCATACGTACGCGTGTAGGGACGATCTTCGTCCAGACAAACTATCTAATCGATAAACCGATACAGCGGCTGCTCCTTTCTGAAGCGTATCCACCGGGGAAAGCGAAAGCGAAACTTTCGTACGCGGGTTTGTTTGTGTACTGCCCCTTACGGCTATCGATGCAGGCGCCGGTGGCGTTTTAAACACAAGGCGTTCAGCCAACAATTGCAGCTGCTCACCAAACACGGTAATGCGTGTGATGCCCGGGGGTAATGTTGCCCATGGATACCGCACTACACCTTTTCCGTTTTCCATCGGCACCACCAATCGTTTTGATTTCATCCGGCTTTGATGCAGCAGCACAAATGTTTGGTGCGGCCGAAGATCGGTGGAAAGCAGCTGCATGTGCAGATCACGACCGGTGCGGGTAACCCGCAACTGCATACCACTGGTCTCCGGCACGGGCAAGGGCACCTGATACGGCTGGCCGGCCAAAGAAAAGAATACGGTGTAACGGTCGCGCGCGCGCGGCATAAAAACAAAACTGCCGCGGCCATCGAAGGCCGTAGAAAAGCGCGCCACTACTTCCTGCTGTTGGTTTTGCACCACCCCTGATACATTGGCGGCGCCAGCAAGGTAAACACCCACACGGTTTTCTACATCGGCTACCCAATGCCCACCCTCCGGCAAAAAACGCGGTACCACGGGCGATTTGCCACTTACCGGCAACGCCTCCATCGGGTTAATGATCTGTAGCGAACGATGAAAAAACAAACGCTCTGATTCGTTGCGCATCCAACGCGTATAGGCCCGCAACTGGTATGTGCCGGTAGTTAATGTGTAGGGCAACACCAACTCCCCTGCCCCACCTGCGGCCTGCAGTTTCACCTTTACCTGTAGCACTACGGCCGGAGCGGAACTCAACAACTCAACATACGCCACTTTACTCAAATCGGCTGGTGTATGTTGGAAACCCTCCACATAAAAAATCCGGAAGCGCATCACCTCACCCGCGAAGTACTGTGGCCGATCGGTATGAAGATACACCTTCTCTACCCACGGATTGCCGGGGGCGGTTTGCCGGAGTGAGTCGGGCTGCGCCACCGCGTTGGCACAACACAGCAAACATACCCATCCCAAAAAAAGTGAGCGCCGTTTCATTCCCAGAAAGGTGGTTTTTTGGTAGTGCCGCCGCGCGCTTCACAGTCGATGCAATCGTCTATCGTATAGGTAAATCCAAAGCCCAATTGAAAAGGCAATGCCGTTACGATTTCGTAAATACCGGAGTTGAAGTTGGCGAGATTTCGAATCGTATCCAGGCGGCAGGCTTCAAACGGAAGATCAACCGCAGGCCGGTTGGGCACGGTGGAGGCATCAAAGAAAGCACGTCGGTCTGTCGTTACCGCAGCGGTAAAATATCCCAACACGGGCTCATCTGGATTGGAGATACAGCGGATGTTGCCGGGCAACTCCGATGGAATCGGATCAAACAGCGAGCCCAGGTTTTGGCTGTTTTTAGCAAGCTGATCCCAATACTCAAACGCCTCGCGGCTGATGGCCTGCTGGCGCACCAGCACACTGTGTTTTATTCTCACTTTCTCATCGCGCGCACTCACTGTCAATACCGTTTGGTTGGCGATAATGCCGTTGCTTCTGCCCAAGCTTGAGCCGATGAGAATATTTTTTGAGAGCCGGGTTTGCCAACACAGAAAGTTGCTTTGCAAACGGGGTTCAATGCGCCCGTTTTCAAAGCGCAACACCGATTCGAACGCAGCGGTATACATCCACGTCTCAACAAACTCCCACCGCAGATACAACGGGGTGCTGTTTTGCGCGCGCGTAGTTACCTGATACTCCAGACCGTCCACGGCATCGAAGCGGTAGCCTACGTTTTCGATAGCGGGGGTAGTTAGCACCTCTTCAAAATCGGATGCATACCGGGTGCCCGCTTGTGTGGTCATGAGCAGGCGCATGCGTACGCCAGTAACTGCGCCGGGTGGCAACACATAGCGACCGGGTTCTACTTCGGAGAGCTCCGCGCGTTGGCCGGCTTCGTTTTCGATTTGGATGAGCGCTCCGGCTTCGGGTGGTGGCAACTCAGACGATCCCAAATTCACCGTCCGGCTCAACCGAATCTCGGTAGTATCGTTCGGCCGGAAGGCGCCATCCACCACCAAAAACCGAAAGCCGTTATCGCGTTGTGGTGCCGTGAAGGGATCCAGACACGCGCCTGCAAATGCCAACAACACCACGAGCATCAACCCCACCCGAGTTACCCAGAAGCGTCTCATCGGAATTTAAAGTTATAGGTGATCGTGGGAATGGCTGTGCCGAAAACGGCTAGCTGGTAGCCGCGTACGTTGCCATTCTCCGACTGGAAAAAAACAGAATACGCATTGCGTCGGCCCAACACATTATATACGGATACCGTCCATGAACTATGGGCCAGTTTTTTGACTTTGTGATTGCCCTCGATGTTAAATCCAATATCAAACCGCAAATAGTCGGGAATACGAAATTGATTGCGCTCCGAATAGAAAAACCGGGGTGCACCATTTAATGTGTACTGCGCAATGGGAATGGTTACCGGCCGCCCGGTAGAGTAGGTGCCGTTCAGGGTCATACTCAAGCGGTGGTTAAACCGGTAGTTGCTGATCAAGTTTACCGCGTGGGGCTTATCAAAATTACCCGCATAATAGTTTCCACGGTTAATGGTTTCGCTGGGCGAAGTACCAAGCGTGCGCAGCAACGTGCGCGAGTAGGTATAGCTTAGCCATCCGTTTAGTTTACCGGTGTTGCGCTTCAGCAGCACTTCTACACCATACGCTTTGCCGCGGGCCCGGATCAAATCGGCCTCAATGGTTTGGTTGAGCAGCAGCGTGGTACCGCTTTTAAAATCCACCGCATTAAAAATCCATTTGTAGTATGTCTCAACAGAAAACTCCCATCGGTTGTCTGCCGCATTGCAGTAATAACCAAGGTTGATTTGATCGCCTACCAATGGCCGAATGTGGTAATCGCTCAACTTCCAAATGTCTGTGGGCGCAATGGCGGTGGTATTCGAGAGCATCTGCAGGTATTGGCGCATGCGGTTGAAGCCGAACTTGATCGAACTGGTGGAAGATAATGTGTAGCGCGCGGCCAGCCGTGGCTCCAGTCCGTGATAAAAGGCACTTATTTCCCCTTTACGATAAAACGTTGTGTCTACAATAGTGTTGATGCTCTTGGTGGCCAGGGGATCATAGTTAAACACCCGCACCGGGCCGCGATTCCAGAAACCGGAGTAACGCAGCCCGCCCGACAGCAGCAACTTGGATGACACCTCCCATTGATCGCTTACATGCAACGCTGTTTCCAAACCCTGCTCCGCCTGCAGTTGTTCATTTTGGATAATCGAGTTGGGGCCCAGCGGCACACGCGTGCCGGGCGAAAGCTGATATTGAATGGCCTGTGCTCCGGCCGTGATTACATGCCGGCTTGAAAGGCTATAGTTCACATCCGCCTTTGCGTTGAATTGATCGATAGCATAATTCAGCCGGAAAGCATTTAGCGGGTCGCGGTCGGAGGTGATGGAATACCGGTAGCCGCTGTAGCCAACTGCAAATTGGGTGAACAGTTTTTTGTTTACGATATGCTTCCAGCCCAGCGAAGCCGTGCGGTTTTCGTATTGATAGGTAGTGTCATTATTAAAACGAAAATCATCGTTACTGATGTACGCACTTGCCGTAAGGTGGTTACGGGTGTTGTAGTCGTAGTCCCAACGGAAGTTCGCATCGTAGAACCCGGCGTTACTTCTGCGGAGCGCCGGATCGCGCAGTTGCCGCAGCAGCCAATCTGAGTAGGTAGAGCGCGCACCTACCAAAAAAGACATCTTGTCTTTAATGAGCGGGGCCTCGAGGGTAATCCGCCCCGTAATGGGGCTAATACCGCCACTCATTTGAAACTTGCGCTTGTTGCCTTCGCGCACATGTACATCCAAAATAGAAGAAAGCCGGCCGCCAAACTCAGCGGGAATTCCGCTTTTTTGAAGCTCGGCACTCTTCAACACATCCGGATTGAAGGCAGAGAAAAACCCGAACAGATGGCTGGGATTGTAAATCGTGGTACCGTCCAGCAGAATGAGGTTTTGATCGGCCGAACCTCCGCGCACATTAATGCCCGATGTGCCTTCGCCCACACTTTGTACACCCGGCAGTGTAAGCATGATTTTGAAGATATCCGCTTCGCCCAGGGGCGATGGAATTTTGCGCATGGTTTTTACATCCAGCCGTTGTGTGCCCATCTGCAAACCAGAAATGTTTTCGCTGCGCTCGGCCTCCACTACAATTTCTTTCAGCGAGATTACTTCTTCCGTCATGTCGATATCTAGCCGCCCATCGTTTAGCAACAGGATATTTCGCCGGGTGGTGCGCATGCCGACACTTTGAATGATTAACTCGTGTCGCCCGGTAGGCAGGCGCAAACTGAAGTTACCAAACGGATCGGCTGAGGTACCAATGCGGGGCTGGTCAATGTACACCAATGCCCCTACCAGCGCCTCGCCGGTTTGCATGTTTTTGATTTGCCCGGTAAGCACGGCCTCAGCTTTTGGTGGCGTGCTGCGCTTGCCGATTTGCACCAGTTTGGCTTCTAGCGACTGCTGCCGTTCGGCCAATGCATTGGTAAAGTACTCGGGTAGTCCGCTGCGCGTACTAGTTGTGTCGGACGGCCGGGGCAAATCTGTAATCAGCGCAATGGTTTGTGTAATAAAAACGTTTTGGTCAGGATCAACCGCATAGCGTAACTCCGTGTTTGCAAATGCCTTTGTCAACACCTCCTCAATGGGGGCGCGGAGTACGGCCACAGAAAAGCTGATCGAATCCACATCTTGTGGCCGGAAATAAAACCGGTAGCGGCTTTGGCTTTCCACGGTTTCTACCAACGTGGCCCAGGGTACCTCCCGCAGTTGAAATGTAAACAACGGCTTTTCCTGAGCCCAGCCGGGCAGGGTGCAAATCAAGAAAAGCACCACCGCACTAAAATTCCTGCACCTACTCATTCCAGCGAAGCCGCCTCCACCAGTGCCCGTTCTTTTTCGCGATTAAATTCTACACCCAGCAACGCCCACCTTTTTTTGATGGCCGCCTTTTTGTCTCCCATTACTGCCCAGAGTTGCTTACGCGTATTGATGCGATACCATGTGCCCGCCTTTTCAAGAAAAAATTGATCGATGGGATTATAGGCCTTTTCGGATTTGTTGTCGATTACGCGTTCACGCAACTCTTTTCGTCTTTTTGCCCACACCGTAACGCGGCCCGCACGAAGAATTTCATAGAATCCAGGTGTTGCCCCGGAAACCTCCAGCCACCGAAACGTTTGCCTGCCGACTTCAAAACCAGAAACTCTGCCTTGTACCAACAGCATCGGAAAAAAACCGTACGGGTGTTCGGTGAGGACCCATTCGTTTACCGCATCGTATTGCAGCGGCACATTTTCGTAGGCGACACCATCATACACCAGCCGACCCGAAAGAAAATCCTCCCACAGATAAGGACTGCCGGCTACACCTTTGGGCGGAACCGCGATTTCAATGCCCTGCTGCACCAGTGATTGCCCGCGCACATTTTGCTGGTACGTTTGTTTTGCTGCTCGCAGTGCGGTTACGCGCAGGCTATCGATTGATTGCCCAAGTACATGTGTACCTGTCGTCCACAAGAAAAGTAATGCCGCCGCCCGAATCATCAACTTCCAAGATAAACCAATTTTCTCCGACCAAAAGTTTTTTTTACACCACGCGTAGCCGGGCCCGATAGACGCGGCGTTTTCAAGGTGCGTGGGACGAGCATGGTTCAGCACGTGGCGATTCGCTTTTATGGCGCGTGTTGTTTCCGGCCACCGCATGAAAGGATTACTTGCCCGCATCAACGTTTTACGAGCAAAGGGGTACCTGGTGCTCAATGCTTCGGCCAACGGCTGCCATTTCCGCCAAACGGGCGGTTTCTTTTTCATTCATTGCCGCGTAACTGCTAGCTTTGTTTCAATCGTTCGGATCGGATTTGTCTTTAGGCGGATAACCCCGGCCCGGTTTTTTTTAAACCAACTGTGTGCGCGGCTTGAACAGGATAAGCTCTTGCGTTTTACTTGGCTTTTTGCTGGCGTTTGGCGCCTCGGTGTGCCGTGGGCAAAGTCTGAGTGGCTACGTACGCGACCAGCAAAACGAGCCCGTACCGTTTGCCAACGTGTTTGTGCGCGAGCTGAACACCGGTACGCCCACCAACGCACGGGGCTACTACTTTCTTACGCTTGATCCGGGCATCTACAATGTGGTTGTCTCCTCCGTGGGTTTTGAAACCCAGGCGGTACAAATAGTGGTGCGCGATCAGCCGATGGAACAAAACTTTATACTCAAAACCTCCAGTACTGAGTTGAGTGAAGTGGTAGTAAAAGCCAGCCGAAGAGACCCCGCCTTCGAAATCATTCAAAAAACAATTGAGCGCAAAGAGCACTACCGCACCCAGGCCCAAACGGCACGGATGCAGGTGTACGTACGCGCGATGGAAACGCTTGATCGCAAAAAAAAAGCACCCGAACCTGCGCCCGAGGCAGCAGAACCACTCGAGCAGAAAGGGCCACCCACAGATCCCTTTGCGGAGGCCGCCAAAAAAGAAGCCCAGCGCTTGCGCCAAATCAATCTGCTGGAAATGCAACTCACCCTTCATTTTGCCGCACCCGACCAATACAAAGAAGAGCGTACGGCCTACAAAGCGTACGGAAGCAAAGAAGGTTTATTTGTTCCCGTATTTAGCCAGGCCGATTTTAACTTCTACCGCAACCTGGTGGATCTAAAAGGCATCTCCGAGGTACCACTCATTTCGCCCATCAGCCGCACCGCCATTCTGTCGTACAAATACAAATTGGAAGCCGTTTTAAAAGAGGCCGATCGGGTGGTGTATAAAATTCGGGTAACCCCCCGCAAAACGGGTGATGCCACCTGCAAGGGTTTTGTTTTTATTAACGACAGCACGTGGAACCTGAACCGCCTTGAACTTACGTTAGAAAAAGGTGGGTTGCGTTTTTACGATGCCTTTACCATCAGCCAAAGCTATGAACAGCTGGCCCCGGATTTCTGGATTCCCACACGCCAGCAGTTTACGTACGAAACCAAAGCGGGCCAAACACAATTTCAGGGGAACACGGCGGTTGTCATTTCCGAATACGAAAAAGACGTTGTTTTTCCGGAACGTTTTTTTGGCAACGAAGTGGCCATTACCACCAAAGAAGCCTACCAGCGAGACACCGCCTATTGGAACCGCACCCGACGCGAGCCGCTCACGCCCGATCAGCAAAAAGTAATTCGCTACCGCGATAGTGTGCAAGCCGTGCACAGCAGTAGAAAGTATCTCGACTCCATCCAGAAGCGTTATAATAAAGTTACGTTGGGTGAAGTGCTCTACAATGGCTTTGGTTTCCGCAACGACTCGCTGAAGCGCGAAATCAGTTTCCCCTCCCTGCTGAGCACCATCGGCTTTGAGGTGATTGGCGGGTGGCGTATTGGGCCGAACGTGTGGCGGTTTAAGCGCTACGAAAGTGGCCGCACGCTCTCCACATCCGGTGGTTTTAACTATGGATTGAAAAACAACGACCTGCAAGGCAGCGGCAGTGTTTGGTTTCGGTACAACCCTTACCGGCTGGGCGATATTGCCCTGCGCGCAGGGCGCTCGTTTCAATCTATTAACAGCTTTGATGCCTACCTGAACCAGTTACGCATCTCGAATTACATTCTGCACGACTTTGTATCTGTATTTCACCGCATTGAGTTGTTTAACGGGTTTTATGTTGCGCTGGACGCGGGCATACACAACCGCAAGTCGGTAGAGGATTACGACCGCACGTCTATCATTAATGAAGTTGTTCGGGAAACGGAGCCGATTCGTTTCGAGGGCTACCAGGCGCTGATCAGCAACTTGCAACTGTCGTACACGTTTGGGCAGCAGTTCATGACGGAGCCCAACCGCAAAGTAGTGTTGGGCAGCCGCTTCCCCACGCTTCACCTGACGCACCGCAAAGGCTGGAACGGTCCACTTTCGAGTGATATTGACTTTGATTACCTAGAAACGGTCATCGAACAAAACCTGCAGCTCGGCACACTGGGAAACTCGCGCTACCGGCTGGAGTTAGGCAAGTTTGTAAACGCACGCGATCTGCGCTACGTAGATGTAAAACGTTTCCGCCAGTCCGACCCGATTTTGTACTCCGACCCCATGCGTTCGTTCCAGTTGCTGGATACTGCACTGTATGCCACCGACTGGTTTTTTGAGGCGCACTACATTCACCATTTTAATGGCGCAATGATCAATAACCTACCGCTGATTAAAAAAACAAAAATCCGTACCGTGGCAGGTGCGGGTATGATGTGGATTCGCGAGAACGGATTTTTCCATCAGGAGATTTTTGGCGGGATTGAGCGCGTATTCAAACTTGGGCCGAGGCGCAGGTTGCGCGTGGGTGCGTATGCCGTGGTGGCACAATCTAACTTTGCTCCTGCCAAAACCGACTTTAAAGTATCATTCGATCTGATCGATACTTGGCGGCGGGATTGGAGTTTTTGAGAAACCGATCTGCAAAAAAACGGTGCGGCCCGCCGCAATGTGTAGCCTTACATTTTGCATGATGCCCGCACGGTACAGAAGCAAACCGGGCTCTCGCTACTTTAGCCGCGCTTTAAAAAACTCAATCGTGTTTTTGTAGGCATCGGCTGCCGCTTCTTTGTTGTAGCCCGGGTTGCTGGGGTTGGCAAAGGCGTGGTCGTTTTCGTAGGATTCGATATTTAAATTTTACGGCTACCCCTTTTGATATTTACTTTTAAAGTTCAAGGAAATCTCAAAAAAACCTAAATTTACCTTGTCGGGAAAGTCTATGTATTAACTGAGGCATTAGTGAAAAGCTTAATTGCCACAGCAGATTTGCCGAAAACAACCAATTATCTTTTTGCGCATGACCAAGCGAACAGTTTTATTTTTTGCTGCGGCTCTGCTGGTAACGGCCGGGCTTTCGCAGCGGTCTTTTCGAAAGGGGTATGTTATAACCGCCTCTATGGATACGCTGACGGGACTAGTAGCCAAGCAACCCAGCGTAAAGGCAAGTGAATCATGCGTTTTCAAATATGTTGGAGGTAACAGTAAGACCACTTATTATGCGGGCAACATCTTTGGATATGGTTTCACAGGTGATCGGTTTTTCCAGTCCAGACCAATTTTAGTGAAAGATCCCCTATACCTTGCTACATTCCTTGAAGTAGTTGTAAAGGGACGCCTGAATTTATACCGCCTTGGCAAAGACTTTTTTCTTGAAAAAGATACCAGTGGGCTTCATCAATTGAAAGACGAAGCAAAGAAACTGATGATTGATGGCGATGACTATCAAAAAAAAGAAAATCAACACATTGGTGTGATGAACATGTTTATGCACGACTGCCCGGACGTAACAAAACTCATTGAAGAAACAAAACTCACTCGAAAAAGTCTTGCCAAACTGGTTGAGAAGTATCACCAATGCAAAGGTGACAAAAGTGTAACCTACCCGGGCGGTAAACCATGGGCAAGAGCAATGCTAGGTGTGGTTGGCGGTGGTGGCCTTTCACAACCACACTTCGGGTCCTCCCCGGGTTACGAACACCTTGCCGGCGATTTTGAAGTTTCCAAGGTCCCTACAGGCGGGTTATGGTTTGATTTTGCTTCACCCCGCATAAGCGAACGTATTTCCCTATACGGAGAGGTCAGCTACCTGCATGGTAGGTACTACCTCTATAGCTTTAATCGGCTGCCAACGACCATCCGAATCAATTATGTTTCGCTTGATTTGCCGCAGGTGAAAATGCCGGTTGGCCTTCGCTATCATTTTGGTGGAGCGGGCATCAAGCCATTTATTGGCCTTGGTGTTTCAAGCACCTTTCATCCCCGAGGTAATTTCACATGGGTTCAGGAGGTAGAAGCAAATGCGATCGTGAGCAGGTCTGAAAATGCTGCCGTAGCAGAAAGAAAAAACCAAATAGGGTGGTGGGGAAGTGTTGGTGTAATTAAACCGATTCACCGAAAATTCGCACTGGTAGCTGAAGTTCGATATGAACGGACTAATGGAATAAGGCCTGTATCGATTGAAACAAGTTCAATATCTAGCAGCATTTCGAATTTTCAAGTTCTATTCGGGGTTAGATTAAGATAATATGCAAGGTAATCGCATTAAGTTTATTGGCCTAGCCGTTTCGGCAGTCATTGTTTTTTCATGCGACACGTATGAATTCCCAAAAAGCCCCTTCGCGCGTGTAGAAACACTACCCGTTGCCAAAATTTCAAGCGAAGGCGTGATTTTTCAAGGGCAACTCATCTACCAAGGGTCACGCCCTATCCTCGAACACGGATTTGTCTGGGGCCAAAGCGATAAGCTTTCAGTTAATATTGACAACAAATTCCAAATTCGGGGTGATGCGCAGGTGGGCCCTTTGACCGCAGAAGTAAAGACGGGATTTGTTGCAGGCGAAACATACATTGCCAAAGCCTACGTTATCGCAGAAGGATACGTTACGTACGGCTCCGGTGTGAAATTTACAAGTTTGGGAAGTGCCGCACCCGTGATCAAAAGTTTCACCCCTGTAGAAGCAAATTGGGGCGACACGGTTACGATTCATGGCAAGAATTTCGGCACATCATTGCGACATATCACGGTAAAGTTTAGCACGTTCGATGCACTACTTCTGTCGAATAATGACTCTACTATAAGATGCCTCGTGCCGACTGATCTTTCCGCGCCAAGTGCTCCGATTGCGGTTAGCGTTCTCAAAAATCAAACCCAATCTTTGATTAATTTCCAGTTAACCGTGCCTGTGATCGATCAATTCAACCCCGGAGAAGCCACATTTGGGGATGTGATTACCATTTCAGGGCGAAATTTTGGCGCCACTCCAGAAACTAATCTTGTAAAGTTTGATGAACTATACGCTGATATTATCCAGGCCTCAAAAACGACACTTAAAGTCAGGGTACCTGCGGATTTACAGCGTAGAGAGAGTTTTATTCGTGTTTCCGTGAATAACCAAACAACCCAAGCTAGTCGCGGCTTTACATTAGCACCGCCCGTTATCCTGTCATTGTCGAAAACGGAGGCATTCACAAATGAATCCATTTTAATTTTGGGGGAGAATTTTAGCCCCATTGAGAATAGGAACGAGGTGTTTATAGACGATATTAACGTATCCGTTGAAGCGGTAACACCAACGTTGATTAAATGCTCCCTGCCCGTTGGGCCATTTAAGTCTCGCGCCTTAACCGTCAAAGTAACTGTCGCACAGCAAACCGCTACAAGTACACAAACCATAACGTTATTAGACCCTTGGCTACAGAAAAATAACCTGCCGAATGGCCAACAAGGGCAGCTTAATGCGGTTGCTTTTTCGCTGGGTGACAAAGGTTATGTGGTGGAAACCCAAAGTGATGAGGGCAATACTTGGCAATATGATCCTGTACTTGACCGGTGGGAAAATGTAGCCCAGCTGCTTGCTACCCCTGCCACGGCCGCAGTTAGTTTTCAGGCAGGTAACAAAGGGTATGTCTGCCTCAGCCCCTCGAACGCCTGTTGGGCCTACGATCCGGTATCAAAGGCGTGGAGCCCGAGAAGCGGGTTGCCTGACTCGGTTCGAATACACCTCGGCTTTTCGGCCAGTGGCTATGGTTACGTGCTGGCCATCAACGAAACTGCAAATTTTTGGAGGTACGATCCGGGTATTGATCGATGGAGCCTCCTTGCTGACCGTCCCTTTATTTTTGGTGAATGGCCAGATACGGGTTTTGTTGCGGGAGGTGGATTGTTCGTCCTTTACGGATCATCTTCTGGATACAAGGTCTTTGGTTTCAATTTCGCGACGGGCACCTGGGATCAAAAAACCGCTCCCGACGGGCCCTATGAGCCGGGCTCACCAAGCTTTGCCTACAATGAAGCGGGTTATGTGCATGGGTATTCCCATGTAAACAAGTATAATCCAGCAACAGATACATGGCAGGCAAAGCTGATTGGCGTACCCAGAGGAGTGCAAAGCGCTCTTGTTTTTCAAGTTAAAGAAAAAGTATACTTGGTTAACTACGGGGAACTTTGGGAATTTGATCCAGCATTTGAATTTTGATTTCTTTACGTGCGCTCGCACGATGCACAACTGTCCCGTATACGCTAAACGTTTTTTGAGTCGGCTGAACAGAACTTTTCTGTTTTGCTTGCTTGAAGGCTACTGCTTTATATGACCAAGTAGCTTTTCGGTTTGAATGCATTCCGTTCCTTCGTTTACCTCTACCGAAACGTAACGAAGCAAAACACCCTGTAAGGGTATAATGGCTTACGTCGCTCCCCAAACGATCGATTCATTGATTCAAGTGATCCCTACTTCAACCTTGCTTTAAAAAACTCAATCGTGTTTTTGTAGGCATCGGCTGCCGCTTCTTTGTTGTAGCCCGGGTTGCTGGGGTTGGCAAAGGCGTGGTCTGCCGCGTAGGATTTAATGATGAGTTTCTTGCCCGCGGCGGCCATGTTCTTTTCAAACTTATCCATGACGTCTTTGTTGATCCACTTGTCTTGCGTGGGCCAGATATTCAACACATCGGGCGCCAGTGTCTTTAGTTTTTCCACATCTTCTTCGGGCATGCCGTAGTACATTACGCACGCTACCGCCTGCTTGCCCGCCGTGAGGGCGGCTTGCAGCGATTGGCCACCACCGAAGCACCACCCTACGGTGCCTACCTTGGCGTCTTTGCCCGCGTAGGCCAGCGCGCCCTGCACAATGGCTGTGCCACGGCCTTGCTTAAACTCGCCCATGTATTTGCCCGCCGTTTGCGGATCGGTAGCAAGTTTTCCATCGTACATATCCAACGCAATCACATGGGCGTTGCCCAGCGAGTTGTAGATTTCTTCGGCCTGGCGCTTGATGTTATCGTTGAGGCCCCACCACTCCTGAAAAACAAAAATCCAATTGTTGGTTTTTGCTTTTGCTTCCAGCAAATACGCGTTGGCCTCGCCCCCATCGGGGGTTTTGAAACGGATCATCTTACCGCCTGCCTGCGTGAGGTGCGTGTACACCCGCGGCCCGGCGTGCGCCATTTTAAACTCGCGCGAACTGGCCATCACAGCAAATTTTTCATTGGCGCTGGTGTGGCATACGGTTTCAGTTTGCGCCCAGGAAGCTACCGATATCAGGCAAACGAAGTAAGCAAGGAATTTCATGCGTGTTGATTTTAACAGAAAGGGAAGGTATGAAATATTTTCTGTTTGCCAATTGCGTTTTCGGGCGCACGGAACGGCATGAACGCCACGGATTTTTTATGATGCGCCGTACTGCGGTAGGGATGGAGTGGGTTTGTTTGAGCCCCCGACCGCCTCGGGCGGGGCGAGCCACGACAGCCCGGACCCGCGCCGCGCGGGGACCGCCCGAAAAAAATGCATCCAATAATTGAAATAAATTCCTCTGGCAGTTCTTGCCCTCCCCGAAACCTGATCTTTTTTTCGTGTTGACCCGCCTTGTGCTAGTCATTCCACTGACCGGAAATAACGCGGTCGTACGTGATGTAATCGGTGTTGATGGGCTCGTACCCTTGCTGGCGCAGTTGTAACGCAATCTGGCCGCGGTGGTAGGTGCAGTGATTTACGAGGTGAATCATGATTTGCTCCACTTGGTTTTCGAAGTAATCGCCCGTGTAGTTGTGGTATTTCAACACGCGTTCGAACGTATCCTGACTTTCGATAAAGGTGAGCCACCGGTGTGCGATTTCGGTGTTCATGATGCGCAGTTTGGTGAGCGGGTAACGTTGCCAGAGTTCGTACGGCGGCTTGGGCTGCCCTTCAATGCGGTGCAGCCACAGGTATTGGGCCACCAGCAGGTGACTCATGAGCGTAAGGGTTTTCTCATCGCGCACCGCCTGGCGCTCTAAACAACCGAGTACCCGATCGTTCGCCCACGCGTTGTATTGGTAGAGTTTTAAAAAGTACTTCTTCATCCGTAGCTTGGTACAAAAAATTGGCCGTTATGAATCGCATTCAAAGGTATATGTTTTTTGGAGTTGTTGCCGCGCTGGCGGTGGTTCGTTTGTGCGCACAAACGAAAGTGCAACCCACGGAAACGATTGAACCTTTTTTAGGAATTGCACTGACTGCCGCCGAGCGGGATTCGTTGCTGGGCGATTTAATGCAATACCAAAAAATGTATGAGGCCCTGCACAACCGCCCGCTGAACAACGCGGTGCCGATGTCGTTGGTGTTTAACCCGATTCCGCAGGGCTTTGTAATGGAGGAAAAACAGTTGCCGCAGGAATGGGGCCTTCCAAAGGATGTGGCGCTGCCGGCACGGCGGGAAGACCTGGCGTTTTACCCGGTGTACAAACTGGCGGTGCTGCTACGCACGCGCAAGGTTACATCAGTAGAACTTACCCAACTGTACCTGGGGCGCATCCGGAAATTTGCCGACACGTTGCAATGTGTAATTACGGTGATGGAGGCTGCTGCATTGGCGCAGGCGCGCGCTGCGGATGAAGAGATTAAAAAAGGAAAATACCGCGGGCCGCTGCACGGCATTCCTTACGGAATAAAAGATTTACTGGCTGTGGAGGGAACAAAAACCACGTGGGGCGCGGCACCTTATAAAGATCAGGTGATTGGCGAGACCGCCACCGTGGTAAAGAAACTGGAAGCGGCCGGTGCCGTGCTGGTGTGCAAGTTTACCTTGGGTGCGTTGGCGATGGGCGACATTTGGTACGGGGGCGTAACGAAAAATCCGTGGAATTTGAAACAAGGTTCGAGCGGGTCGTCTGCGGGCTCTGCCTCCGGCACCGTGGCCGGCCTCGTGGCCTTTTCGATTGGTACGGAAACGTTGGGCAGCATTGTGTCGCCCTCCACGCGCTGTGGCGCCAGTGGCCTTCGGCCCACGTTTGGGCGTGTGAGCCGGCATGGCGCCATGGCGCTGAGTTGGAGTATGGATAAAGTTGGCCCGATTTGCCGGTCGGCTTTAGATGCTGCAATTGTGCTTGCCGCGATTCAGGGCAAGGATGAGCAAGATCCGTTTAGCATTGCAGCTCCGTTCAATTACTCGGCCCAAACGGATGTGAAGAAACTGAAAGTGGGCTACTTCAAATCGCTGTTTGAGGCGAACTATCCGGCGAAAGCAAATGATGCAAAGGCATTAGACGTCATTCGCGGGCTGGGTGTGGAATTGGTGGCCGTAGACGTACCAATGGACGTACCTGTTGTGCCGTTGCGGCTGATGCTTACCGCGGAGGCGGCCGCATCGTTTGAAGCGTTAACGCGCACGAATCTGGACGATGTGCTGACCGACCAACGCAAGCAAGCGTGGCCGAACACCTTCCGCGCTGCACGGTTTATTCCGGCGGTGGAGTACATTAACGCTTCGCGCCATCGGTATCAGCTCATTCAAAACTACCATGCCCAGTTGAAGGATTTTGATGTGATTCTCTCGCCCTCCTTTGGTGGCACGCAGTTGCTTACCACCAACCTCACTGGCCACCCCTGCGTGGTGGTGCCTAACGGGTTTGATGATAAAGGGGCACCTACCAGTATTTCGTTTTTGGGTAAGTTGTTTGGCGAGGGAGCTCCGGCCAGGTTGGCCCATGCGTACCAGCTAGCCACGGATTGGGAAGACCTGGTGCCGCCCGCGGTGCGGTAACCCGTTTAGATTTTTTGCGGGCAGAGTTGTATCTTTTTTGCGTTCTGCCATTATAGTGGTGTTTACACGCCCAGATGCTGCCCCCATCCGCCACCCTATCGCCAACTGCGCTGCAGGAAGAATATGGCTGGATTGAGTCTGCCCGCAGCAATCCGGCTGCCTTCCGGCCGCTGTACGAGCGCTACTTCCGGAAAATTTTTCTGTTTGTGTTGAACCGCGTGGGCGACAAAGAACTGGCGGCTGATGTAACACAACACGTATTCACCACGGCATTGATCAACCTGAAGCGTTACGAACTGCGCGGGGTACCATTTTCTTCCTGGCTTTATCGAATCGCGCTTAACCAATGTCACGACTTCTTCCGGAAGCAACAGCGCGTGCGCACCGTGGTGCTGGAAGAAGCCGACCTGAGGGAGTTGCATGAAGGACTTACCGAAGCCGACTCGCTGCAAAACTGGGAAGCTGCTTTACCGCAGGTATTGGCGAGCCTGTCGGACAAAGACCTTGAATTGATTGAATTGCGTTTCTTCGAACAGCGTCCATTTAAAGAAATTGCAGAGATGCTCAACATCTCAGAAGTGTACGCCAAGGTGCGCACCTATCGCATTTTGGATCGGATGAAAACGAAGTTTGCTGAAATTTTAAACAAAAGCCTGTAAATCGTGAGGAACCTGAAGGTAATGAAAAAACGGCCATCGATTTCGGAAGACGAGTTAATCCAACGTATGGACTTTAACCGCGTGCTCGCGGGCTATCACCACCACCAGCTCATGACCACGCGCGTGTGGCGTTTCGCAACAGGTGCGGGTTTGGTCGCCATCACCGCACTGGTTACGTATCTCGCCTTGCCGCCGTCTGCCCCAAGCGTAAGCACCCCAGTGCCCGAGACAACTGTACCGCCACCCGCCACGGCCGTTGATTCGGTGGCGACCGAACCGGCAGCAAAAGTGACCGCAGCGCCATCGGGCGAGCGAAGAAAAAAATCGCAGCAGTTACCACCTAAAGTAATTGAATCGCTGCCCCCCGCCTACACACCAGCAGTGCCGTTGAACGGGTATGAAGATCTGTACAATTACTTCCAACGGGAACTGCGTTACCCTGAGTTGGCTTTGGCCGATTCGGTTGAGGGTGTGGTTATGATTTCGTTCTTCATCAATAAACAGGGCGAGCCGGAGCACGTGAAGGTGGAGCAATCGCTCGGACCATTGTTTGATGAAGAGGCCTTACGGCTGGTACAAAACATGCCCCCGTGGGTACCTGCGCGGCTGGGCACCGAGCCCACACGATCCAAACTCTCTTTGCCCATTACCTTCCGGATCGAGAAATGAGAACGCCATATTTGCTACTGCTCGCTTTTACGGTTGGTACCGTAACGATGCAGGCCCAATCCTGGACGCGAACAGCGGAGGTGCCACTGCCCGACACCCTGCGCACGCTGGACCTCCAGTTTCTTTCGCTGAACTCCGACACCGTTTTGGATATGGTGATGCTTGCTGAGCGCAAGCCCGGCGTTCATTGGCTGCTTACCCGCGAGCGAAACGCCACCGCTTGGGTGATCCGTTCCCAAACCCCGATCCGTCTCGAAGATATTTCCATGCAGTCTACCGATTGGAACCGGGATGGCCTTCAGGACGTATTGCTACGCGGCCGTAACGCCGCTGGCCAATGGACACTGGTAACCTTAGAGAACCAGGGCGACTTTACCTGGAAGCAATCAGTCCTCTTTGCAGGATCTACGCTGCCCAAGTTCCGGTTGGCCGATGCCGACGGCGATGGGCGAACGGATTTATTCTTTTTTGGTGACCGTGGTTTTGAGGTATTCAAAACCACCGCTACCGGTTTTGAACGCGTCTATGAACGCACCGATATTCGCGTGACCGATGTGGCATTGTTCCGGCTTTTTCGAAGCACGCAGCTGAGTTGGATCATCAGCGGAACAAAAAACGGCAACGCCATCACGGAGGTACTTTTCACCAACCACGCACTGAACGTAAACGTGCTGCCCCTGCGTAAGCCTGTTAACGGAAAAGTGGTTGTGGCAGACGTTAATGCAGACGGCTGGTTTGATCTTGCAGCGGTAGGTAGCGATTCTGTAGGCACAACATGGCGAACGTGGCACGCAGATGCCACCGGCTTCTCGGTTGGCCCGTCGCAAGCCGGTCTACGGGCAACCCATTTTTTTGCTACCAACTTCAATGCAGATCGCGGAACCGAGCAGGTGTTGATCGGAACCGATGCGCTAAACCAACCGCGCGCGTGGATGTTGGATTCTGCCCTTCGCCAGATTGCAATGCCTTGGCAGCATGCGCGCACGATTTCATTCGCGGATGCAGACCGCGATGGAGATCTGGATGGATTTGTTGTGTCCGACTCGTTGAATCGTGAATGGATAAAAACGTTCGAAAACCGCACCGCGCCAAAAGATAAGCGCCCCCAGGTACCCCGGCAGCCTGCGGCATTTTCTTTGTATGGAAGTACGCTCATCTTCTGGCAGCCGTCTTCCGATGACCGGACCGATAGCAAATCGATTACCTACGATGTGTGGCTCGGAAAACAATCCGCCACCACGGTAAGCCCTGAGTTTGATCTCCGCCATTTGCGCAGAACGGCTGTAACCCGAGGCAACGCCGGCAACGCCACGATGTTTCGCGTTCGTACGCTTGCGGATGGCCGATACTTTTACACCATTCAGGCAGTTGATAATGCATTGAACGGAAGTTATGAAGTTTGTAGCGGCGGCGTGCTGCCGTGCTTTGATTTGGCGCAGACCACCAGACAAGTTTGCCAAAACGAAGAGGTACAGCTCACCGCTTCGGGCGAGGCTGCGTGGTACTCCCTCCGTGGCGGTTTCCTTGGCGTGGGCCGTACCCATACCTTTTCCGCTGTGCAATCTGATACGGTGTTCTCGATTGTGCCGCAATCTGCCACCTGCGCAGACCACAGCATCTGGATCATTCGTGTTCACCCGGCCCTGCAAAACGAACGTGAAGTTCGGTTTGCCTGTCAGGATACAGAAGTGAAACTCGGCATCGCTAGCGGGTGGCCGCAGGTAACGTGGCAAACCACTCCGCCCACCGTTAACCGCGATACGATTCTTTATCGCGTTTCAAAAAACGAAACCATTACGGTGGTTGCATCGTCTGGCCGGTGCCAATGGCAAAAAGTCTTTGATTTGCGGTTGAGCAAACCGGAAATTACCGCGGCAGAAAACTCCTTTCGCATCCTGAAAGGTGCGGAGATAAATCTATCCGTTACCGCCACACCCGGCCAGTTGCAATGGTCGCCCGTTACGGGCGTGTCTTTTCCAACTGCCGCTGCTACACCGGCCGCCCCGCCCCGCACGACCGAGTATGTGGCCAGCGTAACCGACTCGGTGGGGTGCCGGGCCGAAACACGCGTGCGCGTGGACGTAAATTTTACGGCCTTTCTTCCGAACTTGTTCTCGCCCAATGCAGACGATAACAACGATCGGTTACTGGTGTATGGACTAGATCAAACCGTTACGGATTTCAAATTTCAGATTTTTAATCGCGAGGGTAGTATTGTATATCAAACCGAAGACGTGCAGCAGGCAACCACGGTTGGGTGGAACGGGATTACCCAAGGCGTGCGGCAATCGGCTGGATTGTATTACTGGAAAGTAACCGGCCAAACCGCCACGGGTGAAGCCGTGCTTCTGAATGGAAATACATCCGGAAACATTCTTATGGTGTACTGATCAACCACGTGAAGCACCGTTCCACTTTTGCCGGGATACTTGTGTGTGCAACGCAGTTGTTATCTGCGCAGCATTGGCATTACTCGCAGTACCAATTTACGGAGCAGCGCATGAACCCCGCCATGCTGGCGAATTCCAGGTACGCCCGGGCCACGGGTAACTACCGCTCGCAACGAACGGGCGGAGATTTTAATATCAACAGCAATTTTCTTGAAGTTACGCAGCCGCTGCTCAACCCAAGCACGGGCCAGCCGTGGTCGGCCGTGAGTATCAGTTTCCATCATGATCGCTCTGCCGGTATTTTCGTAACCAATGAAGCCGCGGTAGCATACGCAGTGGCTGTACGCCTCAGTCGCACGCAACACGTCGGATTTGGCGCCCGCGTGCTCCACCAGTCACGCAGTGTTGATTTCTCAGGCTTCTTTACAGGATCGCAATACGTGCCCGACCGTGGATTCAACCAAACCCTTTCTAACGGCGAACAACTTACCCACCTGCGCACAGCACTCACCACGTTTAGTACTGGCATATACTGGCAGCAAGCCGACAGCCGTGAGTTACCACAGCACTATTTCGGACTCACGGTTTTTGATTTAAACCGGCCACCCGATGCATTTCTGGCGGTCGATTCGCGCCTTCCCTCCACCCTAACATTAACCGGCGGCTGGCAATGGTGGAAGAAGAACGATCTCCGGCTCTATACTGATCTGCTCGCCGTCTTCTCGGCCGGCAACCCTTGGCTCAACGCAGGCGTACGCCTTCAAAAACAACTGCAACCCCGGCAACCGAAAAATACGGACCGCGTTGAGTTGCTCTTGCGTTATGTGCCTTTGCGCTCGGGGATAGTTGGAGTTCAGCTCCATCAGAAAAACCTGTCGCTGGGCGTGTCGTACGATTTCCCGGTATTCTATCAAAATGTGGGTAACCTGAGTGCGCTGGAGATCGCACTACAACTCCGGAAGTTAACGCTCCCAAAATCCAGACGAATTACAGCAAAAAAGAAATCCACTACCACCCGTGCCACAGTTCCACCAGGAAAACCCGCACCCAGCGCGCCCATACCACCGGCTGCCTCGGTGCCCACGGATACCTTGGTAGCCCGTGCTGCCAACACCACCGACTCGATTACGGAAAACCCGAAGGCAAAAGGCACGGCTACGGCAGGCGAAATCGAAGCGCACATGGACGTGGTAAAAACACAGCAACTACACTTTCATTTTGAGTTTAACTCGGCCACGTTGGACGAAGACGCCATCGCGCGCTTGCAGGAATTTCGCGATGCGTTACGTGCCGATACGGGCCTCTACCTACGGGTGGAAGGATTCACGGACAATGTGGGCCACGCGCACTTTAACCGACGCCTATCGCTAAAGCGAGCAAATGCGGTGTGCGATTTTCTCAAAAAGTCGGGCATCTCGCCCACGCGGCTGGAGGCCATCGGCCGGGGTGAGGATGAGCCGTTAAATGAAAACCTCACAGAAGCCGAGCGCGCAGAGAACCGGCGCGTAATTCTAACGCTGTATCGCCCGCGCTAACTACGGCACATGTGTACTCGCTTACGTGTACCCGCGTACGGCCATCGGCACAGGCAATGCTGTTTAGGAGCACTTACTTGAGCGCATGCAAGCCAAGCCGATTGCCCTCCGTGTCCTGGAATAGCGCAAAGAAACCACTGCCATCCGCATGCATCGTTTTGGGTGTGAGTACCTTTCCACCATGTGGTTCTACTTTGTCGAGAATGGTTTGAAGATCATCGCCCGCGTTGAGGTAGATGGTTACACCGCCGGATGACGGTTGATGGTTAGCCGACTTCACAATCACGCCCGTAACCATTTGGTTTTCGTATGGAAAGATGCCCATTTGCATCTCCGGCCATTCCATCTTTTCGATGGCCACGCCCAAAATAGCTTCATAGAAGGTCACCGCACGGTGAAGATCAGTAGCTGGAATTTCGAAAATCGCAACCCGGCTTTCCAACACAGGTTTTTGACTGGTTGAATCAGCAGCGGCGGCAGATACCGCGGGTGGGTTGGGTGTGTTACAGCCCGCCAGGCAGATGCTGGCGAGACCGATGGCAAGCATGCGATTTTTCATTTCCGGTTTTTTGAAATGAAATTACACGAAAGACACGACTTCAGAAAACCAGCTGGCAAATACACCCGGTGCTGCTGGCTGTACGGGATGAGCGAAGAAAACTTTTTAAAAATTACATTTCAACATAGTACCAACCCACCCCAAACAGACCATCTCTTGCATGAACTATAACAGTGTCTCCCACCTCAACCTCACCGTATTTGTCCGAAGAGACCTCAACGCTGACCGGTTCGGAATGGTGACTCCATGATGTAACTTTTAGGTGGTAATCTCCACTCGACTTACCTGACGACCTCGTTTTGTCTTTATCAATGACCTTAACTTGGTACTTGTGCGGTTCGGAATTGTCGTAAACGCAGTTGATAGCAAACATGGAAGTTGTGGAATAAAACAATAACAGTAGGCCGAGCAATGTATAATTGAGTCCAGCCATGTCATCTTTCCTGTCTGCAAGTTTGTGGGTTAAGAGCAAGAATATGGACGAAATAAAAGTTGACACAAGTCCAACACCCATCACCACAAACATACTTTCTGGGTCGTAGTCCAAAAAGATCCGAAATCCTAATAAAACCGTTGAAAAAACTAAATGGATGACAGGACTGAAAGAAGACTCGTTATTCAGAACGCCATCAAACAAAGTTGATATACTCGGGCGCTTACCTATTATTCCATGAATAATTAGGGTGATCATAGGAGTGATCACCAAAAGAGTCACGAGGACTCTGTAAGGACTCGGATAAAATATAAGCAATGCACCAAGCACGATGATGAACCATTTCACCCAGTCAATTCTCTTGAGATACTCCATATTCATCATTTGTATTCCCAGAACCACCTGTTAAACTGATCCATTTTTGTTCAGCGAGCGCCTTGCGCCCAAACACCCGAATTTAAACAATTGCATTTATTTTTTTACTGCTGCGTAACCCCAATCGCACATTCGCCCAAATTAGCGGGGTATGTGCAGTACGCAAAATAAAGTGGCGGCTTGCCATTGCCGGTGCTTTTCACCGGCAAACGGATTTCAACTTCTCGTTGGTGAAGAACACCAACGAGGGCGGACACGCTAACGAGGAAGAGTAACCAGATATTCAATTGATTTTAGCGTATCGGCCCCTGGGCGGGAGACGATACGTGACTTCAGCCGTTTCGAACTGGGACGTGGTGGCTCTCAGGTGATAACACCTGACAGAAAAAAATATCGATACGCTTTATTTTTCCGACTTCTTTTTTGAGTCTCTCCACGCAAGCATCTCTGCATAGATTTTAGCTTCTGATGTTGTATCGTTCAGTATGTTGTCATACGAGTACTTCTTAACATCCATGAGATACTCCGTCATCAGTCTTCCTTTGTAATAATACTTCGGAACCTGGCATCCACCTGTAGTGATGGGAATCCAAAAACCGGGCAGCTTTTTTTCAAGGTCTATGAAATTACCAATTTCAGCCGGCAAATCGTAGTCCACGTTTACACGTTGCGGCCGTCTTGCGATGTACTCCGGATAACCCTCTAATTTCCAGTGTTCCGGATGTACAAAAGGATTGAATTTTAATTTGCCATACCTACGCTCCTGCAACACATGAACAATTTCATGTGTGATCAAATAGGTCAAATCCCCTTCACACTTTTGATAATATGTTCGAAAGAAGAGATTTCGCTTAATGTCAATTGCCGCTTTAACGTTAACTTATTCATTTGTAGCTCTGGCCACCGGACCATGCCCAACGAATGTATCGTCAATTGTATTGAATAGTGTATTGTAGCTCAGGTATACATCAAATTTCATATCCGGCCTGTAGAGTTCAGAATGCTTTATTAGATGGGTTGCATTGTCCAATATCACTTTTATTTCCACGTCTATTTTCTCATTTGCATGCACAACAAACTGGCCATGTTCAAGTTTATGAGCAAACAAAGGTTTTGGGAATAGAATAATGCTTAAAAGTCCACAAAATGCCACCAGCAAGACCAGACATGCGCTTGCAAGAATTCTACCGATTGTCTTTTTCATATGTACTTAGGCTAGTTGATTTGGCGTAGCCGCCGGTACCGGCGTTCTTCGCCGGTAAAAGATACCACAATTTCTTCTCCATTCAACGTAATCAGTCTTGCGCGCTCAGGTAGGTGAAAAACACGTGAAGAACACCTACGCAGGCGAAAAAGTAGCTGTTATTGGATTGAGGATAGGAAAGGCACGCGTTGCAAACGCGCGCTAACGGGAGCGCTAACGGGGTAAATAAAGAACTACACACTTCAATGACGCACAGTCCCGCCCGCTTGCCACAAGCTTTTGTTGTGCGCTGGCTACCTACTCCTCCAATGCAATAATTGCTTTTTCAGTAATTATTTGGTGTGGTATTCTTGGTAGCCTCTTTTTGCTAATCTGCTGTTTGATGAAGAACGAAAATGGTAGCCCTGTGTCCAATAAATGTCTATCGTATTGTGACTCCGACTTAAAATATTTTCGTTCTTTGATCTTTACAAAATCGTGGTATTGGTCAATTACTTCTTCAATAACTAGTCGTCTGTCGAGAATTAACTCGTGAGTCAGGATGATAGTCGATATGTCGATTACTGTTAATGGTCGAATTCTGTCAAGTGGGATGTGTTTTTCAATTTTTCTTAACTCAATAGAAAACCAATAATTCAATACTTTGTTGAAATCCGGAACGTCAAGCTGTCGGTCATGGATGACAATGATTGGATAAGTTCTAAGGTGATCGATCTTACATGTTTTGTCCACCCACAAAAAACTATTTCTATAAACTTTTTGGATGAACTTAATCAGTTGCATGACAGCCTTAGGCCCCTGATCATCAACGTAGAATTTCCTCTTTATATCAGGTTCAAGAGCAGAAAAATCACCGGACTCTTTCAGTCCTGCACTTATTAACGAATCCTTTGATTCAAATATGAAAAGCTTGTTATTGTTCCTAACATAATAGTCAGGCGCTCCATCAATTCCTCTAGCCTCTAACTCCTCACCTGAGAAAGATAAATGTTTTTTAGGAAAGGTCTTACGAAGTATCTCGTACAATAAATGCTTTTCCGAGAAATGAAAAGTGTATAAAAGTCTAAAATCTTTCACCTTTTCTGTCTTTGATAAAGTCTCATTAATAGCCTTTAAATTAAAATATAATCCCTTAAATATTCTTTCAATAGAGAACAACTCTGAAATAATTCTAAACTTTCCGTCCTGTATTTTATGCAATGGGCGCTCTCTCACGACCTTGAAGTCATGGTCCGTCAATTCATCGTATTTGACCGTTGATAAAATCTCGAAGAACTTCACATTGGATTCAAAGTATTCGTCCTTTGTAATTTCCACTTCTAGGTGTCCATCTTTTTCCTTCTTCAAAATCAACCAACTTATTTCCGCTATCCTCTTTAGATATTCCTTCCAGTCGGCTACTTCATATCTCTCAAGGAATTTGTTTATAAGTGCTTTAGCTTCTGCCTTTGTTTCTAAAAATTCAAAAAATAGTACTGCTCGAATAAATTCGGAAAAGAAGATTTCAACCAAGTCAAAATTGACAACATCCGAAAAGCGAACCGCATTTGTAAATTGGAGGGCATAAAGTCTTACTTCCTTGTCCAAATTTTCCGTTGTCTCAGTGATTTTCTTTTCGACATTATTTATAAGGTCATTTTGATAGAGGAATCCCTTAAATAAGTTGATTTCGATTTGTTCGTCTGTTAAAGATTTTTCGTCCGTAAGGTTGTTATAAGCATATGCAAACACTTTTAGGACTGAAGGTTGAGAAATTACCAAGATTGGTTGTCCTGCAGATTGTTGAATAGGCAATAGTCTTTGATAGGCATTGTTCGCAAAGTCTGTGTTAGAGGCACGAAACCAAATCCCAAGAAGCTCTTTTAAGTTCGATGTATAAATTTCTTTCTTGCCCAGCAGAGAAGAAATCACAAGTAATACTGTGTCACGAGGAATACCCTTTAAAAATGTTCCTAAGTCCTCAGGATTGTCCTCTGGGTATGTTTCCTTTAGTCCAACTTGATATCCTAGTCTTAGTCCCAATGTCTAATATGTAAATCGTCCCAGGGGGCTTGCCACCAACACCCCAATTTAAACAATTGCATTTATTTCTTTTACCGCTGCATAACCCCAATCGCACATTCGCCCAAATTGGCGGGGACGCAGTACGTAAAATAAAGTGGAGGCGTACGGCCACGGATTGCAGCGGAAAGCCCACAGGGCGCGCCGCGCGCCCGAGGACTTGCAGCGGAAAGCCGGGCGCGAGCCGCGCGGATTGCGGGCGGGCGCGAGCGGGCCGCCCAAAAAATGGTTGCTGCACCCGCTGCCTGGGCATGGCTGCTGTTTCTTTTTGTGTGGGGCGCCTGTTGCGCACGCAAAAGATTGTGTACAAAATGGTAGCTTTACTTCATGACTGCACACGAGCAACTTACGCACACGTTTTACGCTGCTTTTCAACGCAAAGACTGGCGCACCATGGCCGCGTGTTACCATGCGGAGGCGCGGTTTAGCGACCCGGTGTTTCCGGAGTTGCGCGGTGCTGCGGTGGGCACGATGTGGCAGATGTTGCTTACCGCCGGCAAAGATTTGCGCATGGAGTTTGACGCGCCAACTACCGAAGGCGAGGTGGTAATCTGCCGGTGGCGGGCCTTTTACACGTTTTCTAAAACCGGGCGCCCGGTGGAGAACCACATTCGGGCTACGTTGCGTTTCCGCGATGGAAAAATCGTTGCGCACACCGACCATTTTGATTTATGGAAATGGAGCCGCATGGCGCTGGGCCCCACGGGCTGGCTGCTGGGCTGGAGCAGCCTGGTGCAAGGCAAGGTGCGGGCCATGGCGAAGAAGAGCCTGGAGCAGTTTGCGGCATCGCAGGTATAATGGAAACTGACGCGGTGCGGCCGCAGCGTTTTTTTGTTTGCGCGTGATAGGCAGCTGGCGCAACACTTTGTACCATTCACTCCCACTTTTCGCGCATTCACTCCCCACACCCCGCGCTCACCCCCGATGGGTTGCGTTGTAGATGCGATTTTCAACCAAAACAAATCGCAACATGAAACATCTACACTTTTTCAAACCGGGACCGATCTTATCGCTCCTGCTCACCTTTGCGCTGGTGACATTCACCGGCTGCAATGATGACGATGATGCACCCGCACCTACCCAAAACATTGTGCAAATTGCACAGGGGCAGGCTAACCTGAGCTCGCTGGTAGCGGCGTTAACCAAGTTTCCGGATTTGGTTTCCACTCTCAGCGGCGCCGGCACGCTTACGGTGTTTGCACCTACCAACGATGCGTTTGCTGCATTGCTTTCCACCATTGGTCAGACCAACATCGACAACGTACCTGAACCCGTACTGAAATCGCTTTTGCAATACCACGTGGTTACTTCGGGCGCGGTACTCGCCACGCAGCTTACGGCGGGCAATGTGGCTACTGCCAATACCGAAAACATTGCTGTAACCACCAGCGGAGGCATTCGCTTGAATGGCGCGGCCCAGGTAGTTACCGCAGATGTGCGCGCCACCAACGGTGTGGTACACATTGTAGACCAGGTGTTGGTGCCGCCGTCTATCGCGCGGTTTGTAAACACCATTGTGGAGCCGGCGTATTTTAGCAAAGATTTTACTACGCTCATTGCGGCTGTTACTGCAGCCAGTCCGTCTATCTTAGAAACGTTACTGAACTCCAACCGCAAGACGTTGTTTGCGCCCACCAATGCGGCGTTTACTGCCGCGGGCATTACCACACTGCCGGCGCGGGCTACGCTGGATGCGGTGTTAACTTACCACGTATTGGGTAGCGAAGTGCGGGCAGCCCAGTTGCCAAATGTGGCCGCACCGGGCAACTCAGCCATTACCACACTGGGGGGTGTATTTTACCTGAGCAACCGCGGCGCCAATGGCGTGTTCATTAACGGCCGCACGCGCGTTACCACTACAGACATTGCGGCCAACAATGGCGTGGTGCACGTAATCGATCGCACGCTGATGCCGCCTTCGCAGACCATTGCACAAATTGCTACGGCACTCTCCACAGCTTCCAGCGGTGCTGAGTTTACGCAACTGGTAGCCGCGCTGGGCCGCGTGCCTGCATTACTGGAAGCCGCAAGTGCGTCCAGCTCGAACCTCACGGTGTTTGCACCCACAGATGCTGCCTTCCGCGCGCTATACACTGCATTAGGTGTAAACGGGGTGAACGATATCAACCTGAACACGCTCACTGCGGTATTGCAACACCACATCATTGCTGCGCCTACTACGCCTACGGGCCGGGTGTTCTCGCGCGACCTGGTAACGGGTAACGTGCCTACACTGAATGGCAACGTGGCCATTAATGCCACCGCAGCCACGGTAACCGCCAGCGGCGGCGCAGTAGCCAACATCAGCTCAAATGCCGGACTGATAAATGTGTTGGGCACAAACGGTGTGATTCATACCATCGACCGCGTGTTGGTGCCGAACTAAGCCATCGCCTCGTTTTCCGGCCTCCCTTGCAGAACGGTGCTGTGGAGGTGTGGGGCAAGGGAGTGCCGGAGCCGAGGTTTTTGTTTGATCTGCATCGCCCGTGGGTTTGCCCGCGGGCGATTGCGCTAAACAGTTTTTATTCATCGTTGTTTACATATTCATCATGTTTCAGGTTAAATACCGGTATCTGTTTATTCTGCTGTTGGGCACGTACTCGTACCTCAACATTTTATTTACCGGTGGTGATCAACTGGTGAGTTTGCCGCTGTCGGGCACGGTATTGTTCCTGATTGTGATGGGCCTGGTGCTGTTGGTGTGGGAGTCGAACCGGCTGTTGCAAACGGCCGTGGGCACAGCCCGACTGGGGAAGATTCATCCGCTGCTGGTGCACTTTGGCTTAAGTCTGTTGGTTTCCGTAGTGATTGCGCTCAGCCCGCTGGTGCTGCTGCATTTCATCTCGCCTTTTGCCGATGACCTGAGTTGGAATACCATGAAGCTCTCGATCGGCTTTACATCACGAATCAACTTGTTTCTGCACTGCATCAACGCCATTGTGTTTTACATGGAGAAATACAAGCAGGCGCAGGTGGAGGCCGAACATTTAAAAATCCAGAGCATAGAAGCGCGCTTCGATGCGCTGCGCAACCAAATCAACCCACACTTTTTGTTCAATTCGCTAAATGTACTGGCCACGTTGGTGTACAAAGACCCAGACACTTCGGCCCGGTTTATCGAGCAACTTTCGAACGTGTACCGGTATTTGCTTTTTAATCAAGATCAAAAGCTGATTCCGCTTCGCGAGGAGCTTGAGTTTTTGAACTCGTACATCTTTTTGTTAAAAATCCGTTTCCAGGAAAATCTGCAGGTAGATGTGCGCATCCAGGAGGAGTACAAAGACCGGTACATTGCCCCTTCTACGTTGCAGTTGCTGATTGAAAATGCCATCAAACACAATATCGTGTCGAAACGCGAGCCACTCACCATCCGCATTTATTCTGAAAACGGCCAGGTGCCGGCGCGGCTGGTGATACAAAATAATCTGCAACCCAAAGAATCGCGCGAGCCTTCGGCACGGCTGGGGCTGAAGAACATCCAGTCGCGCTATGATTTTCTGGCGGGCAAAGCGGCAGTGCAGATTGTAAAAGATGAACACTTTACGGTAAAGATTCCGTTGTTGGAGGTAGTGGTAAAATAGCCTGCATGAAAGTGCTGATCGTGGAAGACGAACAATTGGCCGCTGAGCGGTTGGAGCAGATGATACAGGCATTTGACCCGACCATTGAAATTGTGGGGCCGTTCGATACGGTGAAGGAATCATCGGAGGTCATTCAGCGCACCGCTGATCTGGATGTGTTGTTCATGGACATTCAACTGGCGGATGGCAAAAGCTTTGAAGTGTTCGACAAGATTCTGTGCGATAAACCCATCATTTTTACTACGGCCTACGATCAATACGCGCTGCGCGCGTTTAAGCTGAACAGCGTAGATTACCTGCTGAAACCCATTCGCCCGGATGAGTTGCGGCAAGCGTTAGAAAAATTTAAACGCCTGAATCCGGCCGAGCGGCCGGCTCCGCTCAGCCCGGAAGTACTGCAGGAAATCATTCGCAGCACTCAACCGGCATTTAAAAAGCGGTTCCTGGTAAAACAGGGCACAAAGATTCTCTACAAAAGCGTTGACGAAATTGCCTACCTCTTTGCCGATGGCAAGCTGGCCTACCTTGTTTCGCGCGAGCAAAACAAACAGTACATCATTGACCATACCCTGGAGGAACTCGAGGCAGACATGTTAAACCCGGCGGACTTCTTCCGCATCAGTCGCAAGCATATCGTGCATATCAAATCCATCCAGGAAGTGCGCGCGTCCGCCGCGAAACTGGAGGTAGTACTTGCCGGTATTTCAACCCCGTTGCCCATCAGCCGCGAACGGGCGGTAGAATTTAAACAATGGTTGAATCAGTAGTTGCCGATGAATATTTTTGAGCGCATGAAATGTTCTTTATTTTTTCTATTTGTGATGCTGGCGGGCCTGGCTACCGGGCAAACCGCAGCCCCCTCGGAAGCGGAATTAAAAAGCCAGATTCTGCAACTGCAGACGCGTGTGGATAACATTGAAGTGAACCTGGGCCAGGCGCAGCGCAAGTTCCAAACCGGTATGGCGTTGGCTACCATTGGTTATACCGTAACCATTGCGGGTGGCCTAATGCTGGGCCGCGAAAACGACCGTCTTGGTCAGGGTTTGCTCATTGCCGGAGGCGCCACGGGCGTAGCCGGTACATTTATGCTAGTGGATTCATTTAAACACCTTGGCCGCGCAGCCGGAAACAACAAGCGGAAGCGGTAGCGGGCCAATCTGGCCAGAAGTTCCTCCGCGGGTAAATCACCATTTTTTGCATTAGCTCTTTTAATTGCGAATGGCTGTTTAGCCATCGGTTTTTGCCGCGTGTCACGCATTTTGTGATTGCAGTCACGCTTTTCGTGTGAGGAAGATCATCGCGTTTGGTGAGTAGGATCATGGATTTCGGGCCGCCCGAATAGCCACTTTTGATCCATCAATCGAAACGCCATGAAAAACCTCGTGATCATTGGAGCAGGAACGGCCGGAACCATGATGGCCAACAAACTGCATCACCACCTCCGCGAAAGCGAATGGAACATTTCCATTATCGATAAAGACAACATTCATTACTACCAGCCGGGCTTTCTGTTTATTCCTTTCGGGATTTACCAGCCCGAAGACGTGGTGCGTGCCAAAACAGAATTTCTGCCCCCGCGCGTGAAGTTTATTCTCAACGAAGTAGACCGCGTAGATGGAGCCAGTAATCAAGTGCTCTTGGTTGACGGCACCGTTATTCCGTATGATCTGCTGATTGTGGCTACAGGTGCCGAGGTGGTGCCCGAAGAAACCCCGGGCTTAAAAGGCAAACGCTGGTACAAAGACATCTTTGATTTTTACACCTACGAAGGCGCTACCCGCTTGGCGAAGAAACTAGAAAAATGGCAGGGGGGTAATTTGGTCATCAACCTCGCGGAAACGCAGATTAAATGCCCGGTAGCACCGCTGGAATTTACGTTTTTGGCCGATGCGTATTTTTTAGAAAAAGGCATGCGCCACAAGGTAAACATCTCCTACGTTACGCCGCTCTCGGGGGCCTTCACTAAACCCAAAGCCACCGAAGTACTGAGCGGCCTGCTGGAAGAAAAGCATGTGAACGTGATTCCGGATTTTTATCTGGCCGGCGTGGACAACGACCGGAAAGTGATTCAAAGTTATGATGGCCAGGAAGTACCCTTTGATTTGCTCATCACCATTCCCGTAAACAAAGGCTCGGCCATGGTGGAACGCAGCCAGTGGGGCGATGACGATGGATTGAATTTCATCCCGACGGACAAACACACGCTGCAATCCAAGAAATTCGAAAACGTGTTTGTGATAGGCGATGCCACCAACCTGCCCGCCAGCAAAGCGGGTTCTGTAGCGCACTTTGAAGCCGAAATCCTGATTGAAAATGTGTTGGGCTACATGAAGGGTGAGCCCCTGCAAGCGCAATTCGATGGCCACAGCAACTGCTTTATTGAAACTGGTCACGGCAAAGCCGCACTCATCGACTTTAACTACACTACTGAACCGCTGCCCGGCAAATTCCCGTGGCCGGTAGTGGGCCCGATGGATCTGCTCAAGCCCACCCGCGCCAACCATTACGGCAAGCTTGCATTCAAGTGGGTGTATTGGCACATGTTGCTTACAGGGAAACACCTGCCGGTGCCTACGCAGATGAGTATGGCCGGCAAAATCCAGGCAGAAGAATTACCAACGGCATAACCCTTAAAATGAACAACTATGGAAACGCTCGAAAAAACAATCGCACTTGAACTTGACAAAGACGGGTATTTAAAAAACCCGGCACAATGGACACCCGAACTCGCCCACGCGTGGGCAGCACAGCTGGGTATTACGCTTACCGACAAACATTTTGCGGTGCTGAACTGGCTGCGCGCCAAGCAAGCCGAAGGTGTGGCCCTGTCCATCCGCAAGGTGGGTGCATCCGGGCTTGTAGACATCAAACAATTCTACGAACTGTTTCCCGGTGGTCCACTGAAAATTTCCAGCAAGCTGGCCGGCATACCCAAACCTGCCAGCTGTATTTAAAAAAATGCAACCCACAAAAGCTAACGTTATGGAAGATGTAATCGCAAGACCGCAAACTCAATCTCCACCCGTGCCGGTGGCGGATAAACCGTTAAAACGCGTGCTCATCATTTGCTCGAAAGGCAAACTGGAAGATGTTTATGCTGCCCTCGTCATGGCCAATGGTGCACTGATGGAAGGTATTGAAGCCAAAATGTTCTTTACCTTCTTTGGACTTGAGGCCATCACTAAAAAAGGTGCCGATCACCTGCATACCGCTACCGTAGGTAACCCGGCGTTTATGCCGCAAGTACCCACAATGCTGGCCGGCTTGCCGGGCTTTGAAGCTTTTGCTTCGTTCATGATGCGCAAGGAAATGGACAAACTTGACATGCCGCACGTGACGGAGTTTTTTGAAATGATTGAAGCCGGCGGTGGCGAAGTGTTTGCATGCAAACTGGCAGCGGACATGTTCCACCTAACAAAAGAAGATTTCGTTCCACAGGTGAAAGACATTATCACCGTGGGCGACATGTACGCGCTCGCAGCCGGCGAGCGTACCCAAATTATCTTTATTTAGGCGTTTCCTTGGGGTATTTTGGGATTAAGGCAACCCTTTAGCATCTACAAGGGTTGCCTTCTTGTTTAAACACAAGCACCTAACTAGCCCTGCGGCCCAACCAAAGTCTCCACACTTCATACAAACCGGTAGGTTTGGTTGTTCTTTTGTTTAAAATCAAACTTCATGGAGCATTACCCCTGGTATTGGTGGGCGGCCTTTAACCTTTTTGTTGTGATCATGCTTGCGCTGGATCTGGGGGTCTTCCATAAAAAAAATGAGCCCGTAAAACTCTCCGGCGCACTGAAGTGGACGGGCGTATGGATTGCGTTGGCCATGATCTTTAATGGGTTTGTGTACTACCAGCTCGGCAATGCCAAAGCACTGGAATTTTTTACCGGCTACCTGATCGAGAAATCACTGAGTGTCGACAACATTTTCGTGATGCTGATGATCTTCTCCTACTTTCAGGTACCGAAACAGTATCAGCACAAAGTACTTTTTTGGGGCATCTTCGGTGCACTGATCTTCCGCGTGATTTTTATCGTCGCGGGCATTGAGTTAATCCACCATTTCCATTTCCTGATTTATGCGTTTGGCGGATTTTTGATTTTCACCGGTGCAAAAATGATTCTCTCGGGCGACCTTAAAATCGAACCGGAGAAAAACCCGGTGGTGAAGCTGGTGCATCGGTTGTTTCCCACGACTACGGCCTACCATGAAGATCGCTTTTTTGTTCGCCTGGACGGCAAGCTCTGGGCCACGCCACTGTTTGTGGCCGTAGCCATGATTGAAGCTACGGATCTGGTTTTTGCTGTGGATTCTATTCCCGCCATTCTGGCGATTTCGGATGATCCGTTTATTGTGTACACCTCGAATGTATTTGCCATTCTCGGCTTACGCTCGCTCTACTTTGTGTTGGCAGAAGCCGATAACCAGTTTGCCTACCTTAAATTTGGTTTGGCTGCCATTTTGATTTTTGTGGGCACTAAAATGTGTATTGTTGATCTGTACAAAATACCCATTGAGATTTCGCTGATCGCGATCGTAGGCATGCTGCTGGTAAGCATGGCTGCATCGATGGTGCTAAAGCCGCGGGCGGGAGGAGAAGGTTTGGATCGCGAATAAAATTCGTCTCTCTCATCCGCGGAAGCGCAGCCGAATAAATCCGCTCGCCCATGTAGCACGTAGCACTGCGGCTGGAAGAATTTCCGTTTACCGCTTTATATTTTTTTCACCCTTCATCACATCAAAAGCGGAGTCGTGGTGAAGAAAGACAACGCTACCGCCCCAACGCCAACACACCGCGCTCTTTCTCTTCTAACGCGGAGGCGCCCATGAGGTACTCGTCTACCGCGCGCGCTGCTTCGCGCCCTTCGCTAATGGCCCACACCACCAGGCTCTGGCCGCGGCGGATATCTCCGGCAGCAAAAACTCCATCCACGGAAGTGTGATAGCGCTTGCACAACACATTTCCACGATCATCCAGTGCAAGGTTCAACTGGCTTACCAGACTTTTCTCTGGACCGGTAAAGCCCATGGCCAATAACACCAGGTCGCACGGTAATACCCGCTCGGTGCCAGGCACTTCCTGAAAGCCTTGTTTATCGGCATTTACCTCTACCATACGTAAACCCGCCACGCGGCCGTTTTCGGCTACAAACTCCTTGCTCAGTACACTCCATTGGCGCTCGCACCCTTCTTCATGCGAAGTGGATGTACGGAGCACCAGCGGCCAATTGGGCCAGGGTGTTGTAGTATGGCGCTGCTGGGGTGGCTTGGGCATAATCTCCAACTGCGTAACCGACGCTGCACCGTGGCGTACGGAAGTGCCCACACAGTCGGAACCGGTATCACCGCCACCAATTACAATTACGTGTTTTCCGGTGGCCCAGATTTCTTCGCTCATTACCTGTTTGCCGGCTACGCGCTTGTTTTGCTGACTCAAGAATTCCATGGCAAAATGTACGCCCTGCGCGGTGCGCCCGGGTATCGGCAGATCGCGCGGTTGCGTTGCCCCGCCACACAAAACCAGCGCATCAAACTCATCGCGCAGCTGCGCCACGCTGATTTGCGCGCCCACCTCGGTGTTGGTTACAAATACAATTCCCTCCTCTTCCATCAACCGAAGTCTGCGGTCGAGCACTTGTTTATCCAACTTAAAATCCGGAATACCGTAACGCAGTAGTCCGCCAATTTCATCGGCACGTTCGTACACGGTTACCTGATGACCCGCCTGGTTGAGTTGCGCCGCGGCAGCCAGGCCGGCAGGACCCGAGCCTACAATGGCAACCGTTTTGCCGGTGCGCGTAGCGGGTTTCCGCGGTACCGCATAACCTAACTCAAACGCTTTTTCGATGATTGTTTTTTCGATGTACTCAATGGCTACCGGGTCTTTGTTGATGCCAAGCACACAGGAAGCCTCGCACGGCGCAGGACAAATACGCCCGGTGAATTCGGGAAAATTATTGGTAGACACCAATAACTCATAGGCCAGTTTCCAATTGCCCTGAAACACCGCATCGTTAAACTCGGGAATGATGTTACCCAGCGGGCAACCTGCGTGGCAAAACGGCACACCGCAATCCATGCAGCGCGTGGCTTGCTTCACGGTAATCTGCGGATCAACCGACTGTTCTACTTCGTAGTAGTCTTTGATGCGCTCGGTTACCGGGCGCTTGCCGGGCAATTGCCGGGGGTGCTCTAAAAATCCGGTAGGTTTTGCCATTTGCTAATTTGAAATTGGATTGGTTTGTAATGCGGCTTTCTTTTTTTCCAACGCGTTCTTGTAGTCCATAGGCATGACTTTGATGAACTGCTTTACAGCGTGAGGCCAGTAACTGATGACATGGGCCGCTACATCGCTGCGGGTGAGGCGTTGATGGAGTTCAACTTTTTCGCGCAGCACGCGTTCGTCTTCGGCATCGAGGGTTTCCAGATACACCATTTCTGTGTTGCAGTTGCGCACAAAATGTTTGTTTACATCCCAAACGTAGGCCACGCCACCGCTCATGCCGGCGGCAAAGTTGCGGCCGGTATCGCCCAGCACCACCACCAGGCCACCCGTCATGTATTCGCAACCGTGATCGCCAACGCCTTCGATCACCACTTGTGCGCCCGAATTACGTACGGCAAAACGCTCGCCGGCAAGGCCGCGGATGTAGGCCTGGCCGCCGGTGGCACCATAAAATGCCACGTTGCCAATGATCATGTTTTTTGATGCGTTGTATTTCGAACGTGCATCCGGGTACACAATCAGTTTTCCGCCGGAGAGCCCTTTGCCCACGTAATCATTTGCATCGCCCTCCAGTTCAAAAGTAATGCCGGGGGCAGCAAATGCGCCAAAGCTTTGACCGGCCGTACCCTTGAACTTGTAGCTGATGGTGTCTTCCGGCAAGCCGGGTTTCAACCACGTTTTGGAAATGGCATACGAGAGCATGGTACCCACTGCACGATTTTGATTGGATATAGGATACTCGCCGCGCACGGGTTTCGCCTCCGCCAGCGCGGGTGCTGCCGCCTCAATTAATTGATGATCCAGCACATCGGCCAGACCGTGGTCTTGCGGCTCTTGTTGGTATAGCGCGGTGGTAAGATCATTTGGTTCCTGATAGACGATGGGCGACAAATCCAGATGCTGGTACTTCCAATGATGATCAAGCGATTTAAACTCCAGACGGGCGGCTTGCCCTACCATTTCTTCCACCGTGCGGAAGCCGAGTTCGGCCATGATTTCGCGCAGTTCTTCGGCCAAAAATGAAAACAGATTCACCACATGCTCCGGTTTGCCCGTAAAGAGGGCCCGCAGTTCTTTGTTTTGCGTGGCCACACCCACCGGGCATGTGTTGAGATGGCATTTGCGCATCATGATGCAACCCGTAGTTACCAACGCAGCGGTGGCCACTCCCCACTCTTCTGCACCCAACAACGCGGCAATGGCCAGATCGCGGCCTGTACGAATCTGGCCATCGGTTTGTAACACTACCCGGCCGCGCAGTTTGTTGCGCACCAGGGTTTGATGAGCCTCGGCCAGCCCAAGTTCCCACGGCAAACCCGCATGACGAATTGAGCTGATGGGCGAAGCGCCCGTGCCGCCATCGTGGCCGGCAATGAGAATAACGTCGGCATGCGCTTTAGCCACTCCAGACGCAATTGTACCTACACCCGCCTCGGATACTAGCTTTACGCTGATGCGCGCATCGCGGTTGGCATTCTTCAAATCAAAAATGAGCTGGGCCAAATCTTCGATGGAGTAGATGTCGTGATGTGGCGGCGGTGAAATCAACCCAACACCCGGCGTGGAGTGCCGCACCCGCCCAATCCACTCGTCTACTTTGTGGCCGGGCAACTGGCCACCCTCGCCCGGCTTCGCACCCTGGGCCATTTTAATCTGTAGCTCCTGCGCGTTTACCAGGTAGTAGCTGGTTACGCCAAAGCGCCCGGACGCCACCTGCTTGATGGCCGAATTTTCCCAATCTCCATTTTCTTTGCGTACAAAACGAAGGTCGTCTTCGCCACCTTCGCCACTGTTACTCTTGCCGCCAATGCGGTTCATGGCAATCGCCAATGTGGTGTGGGCCTCAAACGAAATGGACCCGAACGACATCGCACCCGTAGCAAACCGTTTGAAGATGTTTTCTTTCGGCTCTACCTCACTCAGCGGAATTGCCTTGCCTTTACGAAAGCGTAACAGACTGCGCAGCGTGATGGCCTTCTCGCTTTGCTCGTTGATGAGTTGGCTGTATTTCTTGAAAGTGGTGTAATCGTTGATTTTGGTGGCGTGTTGCAGCAGGTGGATCGTTTGCGGATTGAATAAGTGTACTTCCCCGCGTTGCTTCCACTGGTAAATGCCACCCACTTCCAGATGTGGATTTGGATTGGGCACGGGCGGAAACGCCATGCGGTGTTTTGCCAAAGCTTCCTGGGCAATATCATCCAGTGTGAGGCCCTCAATGCGCGATACGGTGCCGGTGAAATAGCGATCTACCACTGAACGACTCAACCCCAGGGCTTCAAAAATCTGCGCCCCGTGGTACGATTGCAGCGTGCTGATACCCATCTTACTCATGATCTTGAGTAATTCTCCTTCCACCGCCTTTTTGTAATTGTAAATGGCCTGCTCTTCCGAAAGTTCTTCGCGCAGCAGGTTGCGCTTTTTCATGTCGTGAATGGTTTGGTAAACCAGGTACGGGTTCACGCCACTGGCGCCAAAACCCAACAGCGTAGCGTAGTGGTGGGTTTCCCATACATCGCCCGCTTCCACCAATAAACCCACTTTGCCCCGATGCCCCTTGCGAATTAAATCATGATGTACGGCCGCTACCGCCAGCAACGAAGGAATCTGCGCATGGCCGGAATCAAAGCTGCGGTCGGAAAGAATGATGATGGTAAAGCCATCCTCAATAGCGTCCGACACGTATTGGCACACACGGTTCAAGCCGCGCTCCATCGCTCCGGGCTGCCCATCGGTTTTGAAATACGTATAGATGGTTTTGGTTTGCAGGTGGCGATGGTCGATGTAGCGGATCTTCTCCAGCTCCGTATTGGAAAGCACGGGCGAAGGCAGCTCCAGCGTAAGGCAGTGCTCGGGCGATTCTTCCAGCAAATTCAATGAGCCGCCTACGTGTGTACACAAACTCATGATCATGCGCTCGCGGATGGGATCGATGGGCGGATTCGTGACCTGCGCAAAAAGCTGCTTGAAATAACTCGACAGGTGTTGCGCCTGTTGCGAGAGCACCGCGAGGGGCGTATCGTTACCCATAGAGCCCAGCGCCTCTTTGCCGGTTTCGCACATTTGCGTGAGGATCACCCGTAAGTCTTCTGTGGTGAATCCAAAAGAAATCTGGCGCTTCAAAAACGTTACGGGATCGTACTTATGAAAACTTCCGCCGGGTTGTGGTAAATCCTGCAGGCGAACTTTGTTTTCGGCTACCCATTTTCCATAAGGTTGCTGGCTACATATTTTCTTTTTTAGTTCGTCATCGCTTACAATACGGCCCTGCTCCATGTCTACTACGAACATCTTACCAGGCTGCAGGCGGCCTTTTTGAATTACGCGGGCGGGGTCAACATCCAATACGCCCACCTCAGAGGCCATGATCACCACGTCCTCATCCGTAACCACGTACCGCGAAGGCCGCAGCCCGTTGCGGTCAAGGGTGGCGCCAACGATTTTGCCATCGGTAAAGGTGATGGAGGCGGGGCCGTCCCACGGTTCCATGATGTTGGCATGGTACTCGTAGAAATCGCGCTTTTCTTTGCTCATGTTGTCGTTGCCATCCCATGCCTCGGGGATGAGCATCATCATCACATGCGGTAACGAACGGCCTGAGTGCACCAGCAACTCAATCACATTATCCAGGTTGGAAGAGTCGGATTGGGAGGGGTTGCAGATGGGCAAGAGCATGTCCAGCTCCTCGCGCGAAAAGTAGCGCGACTCAAAAAAAGCTTCCTTCGATTTGAGCCAGTTAATATTGCCCTGCACGGTATTGATCTCGCCATTGTGGGCGATGTACCGAAAAGGCTGTGCCAGGCGCCACGACGGGAACGTGTTCGTGGAAAAGCGCGAGTGAATCACCGCGAGGGCCGAAACCACCGATTCGTTTTCCAGGTCGGGAAAGTAGTACCGCAATTGCCCCGAGGTGAGCATGCCCTTGTACGAAATGGTTTTGTAGGATAACGATGAGAAATAAAACTGCTGACCCACACCTTGCACCGAATCGGTGATTAGCCGCGTAACGTACTTGCGCAGCACATACAACTTTCGCTCAAACTCCTCGGGTTGCAGTACGCCATCCGGCCGTTGCACAAACACTTGTTCCATCACCGGCTCGGCTTGTTGCGCAGCGTTACCCAGTGCGGTATTTACCACCGGCAGCGGCCGGTAGCCCAACAACTTCATTTTCATCCGCTTGATTTGTCGGTTCAATACGGTGCGGCATTCTTCGCGCAGCCGCGCATCTTGCGGAAAAAAAACCTGGCCTACAGCATAGGCGCCCACGGAAGGAAGCTTAAATCCAAGTTGAGCACACACGTCAACAAAAAACTCGTGGGGAATTTGGATCAGAATACCTGCGCCATCGCCCGTATTGGGCTCGCAGCCGCACGCACCGCGGTGGCTCATCCGCTCCAACATGGTGAGCGCATCGGAAATAATCTGATGCGATTTGCGGCCTTTCATGTTGGCGATAAACCCAACACCACAGGAATCTTTCTCAAACGAAGGGTGGTACAGCGACTTGCTCACAGTTCTGATCAAAGTTAAGCGATGAAGGTACGGTTAATCGTTACTGTATTGAAGCGATTCGCAAAATATTATTTCGAACAAACTAACAATCAGTAGCGAAAACGTTTGCTTTGAGTTTCGTTTTGCCAATGAAAATTATGAGTTGTAGCCACGCTGCGTGCCGGCGCGATTTTGTTGGCAGCAGCCGCGGGTTTGCCGGGTTCTTAACGGTTACAGCGCACGGATATACAGTTACAACCAGTTTCGTATCTTTGGTTTCATGCGTTTGGCACCAATGGGGCTATTGATCTTTTTCCTTGCCGGAAGTCTGGTAGACTTTCGGGAGTGGAGTAAGCTGCCCGATTTGGTTACGCATTTTCAAGAACACCGCCTAAAAAACCCTGCGCTATCCTTCGCGCAGTTTTTGTCGCTGCACTATGGCGCCGGGGCCGATCACCATCAGCAAGAGGAGCCCGTGCAGCACAAACACCTTCCCTACGGGGCTGCAGCCAAGCTGATGTCTGTTTTTTTCTGCGCCCACTCCACCGCTGCGTTAGATACCGGCGCTGGCATGACCATCCCCTTGTATTTTAATTTGTACGAGTCGTGTTTGCTGCCCACCAAAGCCATCCAAACTATTTGGCAGCCACCGCGCGCCTGATGCACTCCGGCTTTTTGCTCAGGTGTTGATTTTTTGCAGACGAATTTTCTATGCTCTATTCTATCATTTCCTTTTCGATCAGGAATAAAATTATTGTCGCACTTTTTACGATGGCCCTCATCGTGTGGGGCGGCTATGCCGTTACGCAATTGCCCATTGATGCCGTGCCTGACATCACGAATAATCAAGTGCAGGTGATTACCGTTTCGCCCAGTCTGGCTGCACCCGAAATTGAGCGGTTGGTCACGTTTCCGGTAGAGCAAACCATGGCCACCATTCCCGGCATCACCGAGATTCGGTCATTTTCGCGTTTCGGGTTATCGGTAGTAACCATCGTGTTTACGGATGCTACCGATGTATACTGGGCCCGGCAGCAGGTTAACGAGCGCCTTGCGCAAGCGCAGAGCATGATTCCCGAAGGAGCCGGCAGCCCGGAGCTGGCACCACTCACCACCGGTTTGGGCGAAATCTACCAATACATTGTGCGGCCCAAGAAAGGCTACGAGGACAAATTCAACAGCATGCAGTTGCGTACAATTCAGGATTGGATCGTGCGGCGGCAACTGCTTGGCGTAGAGGGTGTGGCGGACGTAGCCAGTTGGGGTGGCGAATTGAAGCAATATGAAGTGGCCATTAACATCGAGCGCCTCCGCAGTGCCAACATCACCATTCCAGATGTGCTGGCGGCCTTGCAACAAAACAACCAGAACACCGGTGGCGCATACATTGATGCGCAACCTTACGCATACTTCATCCGGAGTGAGGGCTTGATCAATACGTTTCAGGATATTGAATCCATCGTAGTAAAAAACAATCCTAACGGGTTGCCGGTGCTGATCCGCGATGTAGCCACTGTGCGCCTCGGCCACGCCACGCGCTACGGGGCCGTAGCCTACAACGACCAGGGTGAAGTGGCCGGCGCCGTAGTGATGATGCTCAAGGGCGCGAACTCCTCGCAGGTGATTGAAAATGTAAAAGCCCGCATTGAGCAAATTCGTGCCACGCTACCCGAAGGTGTGGAGGTATATCCGTTTTTAGATCGCACCAAACTCGTAAACAACGCGATCGATACCGTAACAAAAAATCTGGGCGAAGGTGCATTAATCGTGGTGTTCGTGCTCGTACTCATGCTCGGCAACTTGCGCGCCGGGTTAATTGTGGCGTCGGTTATTCCATTGGCCATGTTATTCGCCATCGCCATGATGAATTTATTCGGTGTATCAGGCAACCTGATGAGCCTGGGCGCCATTGATTTTGGATTGATTGTGGATGGAGCCGTGATTATCGTGGAAGCTACGTTGCATCACCTCGGCATTTCGCAAACCGTTACGCGTCTTACGCAGGAGGAGATGGACATTGAGGTAAAACAAGCCGCAAATAAAATGATGCGCTCTGCCGCGTTCGGTCAAATCATCATCTTGATTGTGTACCTGCCCATTCTTTCGCTGGTAGGCATTGAAGGCAAAATGTTTAAACCGATGGCGCAAACCGTGGCGTTTGCCATCATTGGTGCGTTGCTGCTCAGCCTCACCTACGTGCCCATGATCTCGGCTGTGCTGCTCAGCAAAACCACGGGGCACAAGCGCAACATCTCCGACCGGCTGATGGATGCACTGCACCGTGTGTACGCGCCCACGATTGGGCGGGTATTGCAACACCGCGCCAAGGTGATCATCGCTGCCGTGGTATTGTTTATCGCCAGTATGTGGTTGTTCCTTTCGCTGGGCGGGGAGTTCATTCCCACGTTAGATGAGGGCGACTTCGCAGTAGATACGCGCGTCATCACGGGCAGCTCACTCTCCCAAAGTGTAGCCGCCACACAAAAAGCCGCACGTGTTCTGCTGGATGCTTTTCCGGAAGTAAAAGAAGTGGTGATCAAAACCGGTACCTCAGAAATCCCCACCGATCCGATGAGCATTGAAGCCAGCGATTTAATGGTGGTACTTCGCGAGCGAAGCACCTGGACATCGGCCAACACCCGCGATGAACTTGCCGAAAAAATGCAAGGCGTATTGGAAGACAAAGTTCCCGGCGTCTCTTTCGGCTTTCAGCAGCCGATTCAAATGCGGTTTAATGAATTGATGACGGGCGCCCGGCAGGATGTAGTGGTAAAAATCTATGGCGAAGACTTACACCTGTTGGCCAGATATGCAGAAGAATTGGGGCGCATTGCGGGATCGGTACCCGGTGCCGTAGACGTATTTGTAGAGCCGATTGGCGGCTTACGCCAGATTGTAGTGCGTTACCAACGCGACCAAATTGCACGTTTTGGCCTCTCGGTAGAGAAGATTAATCAAACAATTAACGCGGCGTTTTCTGGCGCATTGGCCGGTCAGGTTTTCGAAAACGAAAAACGGTTTGATTTGGTGGTACGTCTGGCGGGTGAGCAACGCAAAAGCATTGAGCAGGTTCGGCAACTGTATGTGGCCGCGCCCAACGGCATGCAGATTCCGTTGCATCAAGTGGCCGAAGTTGCATTGGAAGAGGGGCCGAACCAAATCCAACGCGATGACGCCAAGCGCCGCGTGATTGTGGGGTTTAATGTACGTGGCCGGGATGTGCAGACCATCGTCACTGAAATCCAGGCAAAGCTTCGTGCCCAGTTGCGCATGGAACCGGGCTACTACGTTACCTTTGGCGGATCATTTAAGAATTTAGAAGAGGCCAAACAACGCTTGCTTGTGGCCGTGCCAGTCGCGTTGGGGCTGATTTTCCTGCTCCTCTTCTTTACGTTCCACTCGCTGCGGCAGGGCCTGCTCATCTACACCGCCATTCCGCTCTCCGCCATTGGGGGCGTGTTTGCGCTGTGGCTGCGCGATATGCCGTTTAGCATCTCGGCCGGGGTGGGCTTCATTGCGCTGTTTGGTGTAGCTGTACTCAACGGCATTGTGCTGATTGCTGAATTCAATCGCTTACGCGAGGCAGGCGTAAAAGATGTGTTTGATATTGTACGACAAGGTACTGCGTTGCGCCTGCGTCCTGTTTTGATGACGGCCCTGGTCGCCTCGCTGGGATTTCTGCCCATGGCGCTTTCCCAAACCTCAGGGGCGGAGGTGCAACGACCGCTCGCTACCGTGGTGATTGGCGGCCTCATCTCGGCCACGTTACTCACGCTGGTCGTGCTTCCTGTTCTTTTTACCTATTTCGAAAAAACGTCTGACTGACATTTACTTCTATGAGTTCATTTCGTAGTCATCCAACAATTACCTTTTACGCAGGCCTGATTGCCGCGCTCTCGTTTTCTGCATGTACATCAAAACCGGAAACCACGGAAAGCCGTGTGCCAGAAGCTGCGGATGAAATAATCCTTACCGCAGAACAGCAAAAATCAATTACCCTGCATTTTGGCGCGGTAGCGCAACGCGCGGTTAGCCAGGAAGTACGCGCCTCCGGCATGTTGGATGCTCCGCCACAAAATGTAGTGAGCGTTTCTGCCCCGCTGGGTGGATTCGTGCGGAAAACCAACGCGTTGCAAGGGATGGTGGTAAAGCAAGGCGATGTGCTGGCCGAAATCGAAGATGCCGCCTATATCCAATTGCAGCAAGACTATCAGGAAGCAAACACCCGGCTCACCGTGTTGGGGCAGGAGTTGGAACGCCAACAGGAGTTGGCGAGCGAAAACATCGGTGCACGCCAACGGCTGCAAGAAGCTGAAGCTGCTTTTCGAAGTACGCAGGCCCAGTGCGAAGGTTTGGCTGCGCGCCTTCGTTTGGCAGGGCTTCAACCCGAGAGCGTCCTGCGCGGCCCGATACTATCGGCCATCGAAATCAAAGCACCGTTGGGCGGATACGTTACTCAGGTAAACGTGAACCGCGGTAAACACGTTACCGCAACGGATGTGATGTTTCGCATTGTGAACACCGAACACATTCACGCAGAGCTTTATGTGTACGAGCGGGATTTGCCCGCCTTGCGGGTAGGCCAGCCGCTATTCATCCGGATCTCCAACGAAACACAAGAACGTGCTGCCAAGGTGTACCTCATTGGGAAAGAGATTTCAGAAGATCGCACCATTCGTGTGCACGCGCACCTGGAACGCGAAGATCCGAGTTTGATTCCCGGATTGTTTTTTACCGCACGAATCGAAACCGGCAATCGCCCCGTGGCGGCTTTGCCTGAAGAGGCTTTTGTATACACCGAGGGAAAAGATTATATTTTTGTACCACAAACACAGCCCGGAGTGTACCGCGCGGTTGCTGTTACCAAAGGCACCTGTGTGGATGGCTTTTGCGAGGTGCGCGCTACCGATAGCCTTCCGCCGCGCATCGTTACTACCGGCGCCTACCAATTGCTAAGTGTCTGGAAAAATCGCGCGGAGGAGTAAGGTGCTGCTACACCTGCACTGGGGCTTTCCGAAATACAAATGAGATGCCCAGCGCCACCACCATAAATGCAATGCCCACAAAAAACGGGATTCGAAAATTTAAGCCATACAAAAACCCACTCATGGCCATGCCCGCGGCCCGAGCGAGCGATCCGAACGACTGATTCACGCCCAACGTGTGGCCCACCTGATCCGGACTTGCATATTTTGAAAGCATAGATGAGATGCTGGGTGTGATGCAGCCATTCGCCAATGCCAGGCAGAGTAGTCCAAGCAATTGAAAAATCAAAAACCAACTTACATCGCCAACGGGCAGCAATGCCAACCCGGCTATCGTAAACAATGTGCCAATTAACAACAAGCGTGGTTCGCCCACTTTTTTAACCATTCGTCCCACGAACACGCCTTGTACAATTGCGGTGGCAACACCCACGTAGCCCATCAGGTATCCAATTTGTTTTTCGTTCATGCCATTCACCTCTTTCCACATTAAGGATGAGGCCATCTGCATCAGCATGAAGGCCACAATAAAGATGAAGTTTATCCACATCAATTCGCCAATGGTAGGCTTGCGCAACTCTTTCAGAATTCCGGTAACGACACGAAAATTGAATTTTGCATTTACCTTTTTCTCTTTTAGCGATTCCGGCAAGAAAAAATAAGCCGCAATAAGGTTAAATACGCAAAGACCAGCGGCTACATAACCCACCATGTCTACCTGGCCGGGTGCAGAAACAGACTTTAGGTAACCCCCCAGGGTGGGACCAAACACAAACCCAAGTCCAAACGCCGCACCCAGCAGCCCCATGGATTTAGCCCGTTCAGCCGGGGCACTCACATCCGCGATGTACGCCTGCGCTACTGAGATATTGGCAGAGCCGATTCCCGAGAGCAAGCGCGATAAAAACAACACCCACAACACGCTGGATTGCGAGAACACCACGTAGGCAACGGCTGTAATCAATACACTCACAAGAATGATCGGCCTGCGCCCGTGCCGATCGCTCAATGTGCCCCAGAAAGGTGCGAACAGAAAATTCATAACTGGGTAGATGGCCGCAACCAATCCCACCTGCCAATCGGCCGCCCCCAGCTCTTTGGTGAAAATAGGAAGAATGGGAATGATGATGCCGAAGCCCAGAAGATCAAAAAAGATGGTGATGAAAAGAACAAACAAGGGCGATTTTCTCATGTCGTGCGAACGGTAAGTTGCGAAATTGCAACTTTGTACGATGGAGCCCAAGGGAATAGAACAAATTGCCAGTCCGGATGTGCAGGATTTTCTGTTCGCGCACGCACACGAAGACGAAACCCGTTGGCTGCTCAGCAACACAACGGTAGCGGGCATAGCAGCCACCGTGTTGGCGCAACAAACAGCCGCCCGGCGCAAGGCCAAAGAAAAGCTGCCCACCTTCTATTACACGCGTGGCATCGTGTACCCACCGAAACTCAACCTCGAACAAACCTCATCGGAGGCAACCGCCACGTACAAGGCGGCGGTGTTGCGCAACTATCTGGGCGCGCCAATCGCACACGGTGCCGATCTCACCGGCGGATGGGGAGTAGATGCTTTTTTCCTTTCGGGGATGGCAGATGATTTTTTTTATGCCGAGCCGGATGCACACCTACTTGCGCTCGCGCAACACAACCATCGCCTGCTGGGGCGCGAGAACGTACGGTACGTGCCTGGTGGATTACCCGCCAGTCTGGCGCAAATTCCGGATCAACTCGATTTCATTTACCTAGACCCTTCGCGCCGGGCCGCAGGCAAAAAGACAGTAGCGCTGGAAGCGTATGAACCCGACGTACCCAGCCTCATGGCCGCGCTATTTCAAAAAACAAATCACCTGCTGATCAAAGCCGCGCCGCTCCTAGACATTTCTCTGGCGGCACGCGTACTTCCCGGCATCAAAAATGTGCAGGTGGTAGCCGTTGAGCACGAATGCAAAGAATTACTGTTTTTTTGCGTGCGTGGTTATAATGGCCCGGTGGCGATCACGGCAATAGATTTACCCGAACAAGAGCCCCTGCACTTCTTCCCGGCCGAAGAAACAACTGCACCCGTAACATATGCGGAGCCGCAAACTTATCTCTACGAACCCAACGCGGCCATCTTAAAGGCAGGTGCCTTTCGGCTGATGGCACATCGATTTCAATTGGCGAAGCTGCATGTAAACACCCATCTGTATACCAGCAATGAATTGGTGCCGAATTTTCCCGGACGGATCTTTGAGATTACAAATCTTTCCACCGCCGCAATCCCCAACAAAAAAGCGCACGTAGTCACGCGCAACTTTCCTGAAGCTGCAGATAGCCTAAAAAAGAAACTGCGACTGACGGACGGAGGCGATTTCTACGTGCTCGCGTTTACCAGCCAACGCGCACGGCACGTGTTGGTGTGCCGAAAGCTCCGGTAAGCCTGTGGCGCAACCTTACATTTGGTTACTTAATGACCACAAGCCGCCTAACCACCGTTCTGCCGCCGGTTCTTAGCGTAACGAGATAAACCCCAGGCGCAAGATCATCGGCTGGAACCGTCCACTGCTGTTGCCGGCCCTCCGTGAAATTGGTTTCCCATCGCTTGAGCAAAACGCCCTGCAATGATGACACTTCAAGTCCGCCCTGCACGCCATCGCGTGGGTTAACCACAATTGAAACCGCTTGCCCGTTAGAGGGATTGGGGTAGATCACCAACTCTTCTGTTTTGGTTGTAACCCGAACAACATTCGAGTAACGAACGGTACCATCCAGGTCTACCTGCCGCAGGCGATAGTACACGGTTGCAGCCAATGGTGCGGCGTCTATCGCAGCGTAATCGGTGCGGGTAGTTTTGGTACCCTGCCCCTTCACATTTGTTACAGCACTCCAAACATCTGGCGTAATTGATTTTTCCACCACAAAGTAATCGTTGTTCTTCTCCGAAGAAGTGGCCCAGCTCAGTTCAACTCCATTGGCCGTGGGTTTGGCGGTAAAGAACAACAGTTCCACCGGCAGCGGTGTATCTAAGCGATCCGTACTGCCAATCGTAAAATAGAAACCCGTGCCGGCGGTGAAGTCATGATTAAACTCCACGATGTCGGTACCGTTATCTGCAAAAGCGGGCGAGATAGACGTGGCGCCAGTAGCAAACGTTCCATCGGCATCTACCAACAACCGCACATTGGCGAGATTGTTTTCGCCCGCAACGCCACCTACACCGGGCACCGTTGCAAGATTAAACCGAAGTCGTAATGTACCAACGGTTCCGGTTTCGTTTGCCAGCCAGGTACGCGCAATGCGCGCCTCAATCACTTCACTGTTCACCGTAGTGCCAAAGTCCGTTACATTGAGGGCTGCCACTGCGCCATTGTTATGTGCCCAGGCAAAGAAGCTACGGTCTGCCGCAAAGTCATTCGGATTGGCTGCGTTAGACGATTCGATTGTTGTATTGCCAATCGTTAAAATATTGCCCGCATTAATGCTGGCCGATTGGCGCGTAGAAAGGGCAGAAAGATCATCGCGGCCGATGGCCGTAATGTCCGTGCGGAAAACTCCGGCAGTAGCCGCATTCCAAACAATCGTACCGGTAGTTCCATTCCAATCAGAAGCGTGGTAGCTCGTAGGTGTTGTTTGATCTAGCGATAGGCCCCATTTAATGGCGAGATAACTTTGGATGCGCTGCATTTGGCTAAGCGAAAGGGGCCCGCGGTACATCACTAGTTCGCTGATTTCGCCATTGAAGAAGTTCGCTCCACCCGAAGAGCCCAGGAAGAATGCGTTTGGCGGTGTTAATCCATTCCCAAACGAGTTCATCGTGTTGTCATTCGCAATTCTTCGGCCGTTGCGGAAAATCTCTTGGCGATTTCCCGGGCCAGACACAGTATTGGTGGTGCTGGCCAGCAAATTCCAAAGGAAGTTCGTGTTAGTGGCACCACCCCAATTTGTGAATAAACGATTGTTGCCGCCTGCCGATCCCGCATCCCAGTATAAGTTGTTATCACCCCAGGGAACATGGGCGTTAAATTGTCCCGCGGGTGATCCTTGCAACTCATAAAACAGCGAGCTGTTCTGAACTGTATTGACGCGTGTGAGCGCAAAGACATTAAAGTCGGTGTAAATGGCCGAACCTAAAATTCCGCTTGTTACGGAGAGGCGATCGCTTCCCCCATCGAACTGGATGGAAGGATTGAAGTTTGTTCGGTTGGTAAGAATTGTAGGCTGCGCCGTTACGGTTGCCTGTGTTACGTTGAAACCGTTTCCACTTTGGTCATTCCAGGCGGAGACCGTGCCGCTACCCACTACGCCCTGATCGGCTTTCACCCAATAATGCAGGTTAGGTACCACACCCCCAGGCGCCGGCATATTTGCAATGGCGAGTGTAAAATACTGGCTGTCGGTGAAAGTAATCCCTGTAAAGGTGATCACGCCGCTGCTGATGGTGCCGGAGAACACCGAAGCGGCAGCAAACGATGTGGGTGAATTGCCCACAAGCAGGCGATAGTCGGCCGCGTTGCCGCTGTTGTAAATTGCACCGCCCAAATCGAACGACACGGAAACCGCGCCGGGGGTTCCCTGCTGATCAACACGCCATACGCGACCGGACCGATAGGGAAGCACCGCATTGTCGGACGCGGTTAAGCCCAGCAATCCATTGTCATCGCCCCACAGCAGAAAATCCTGATCGGTGAGCGACCCGGTTTTCTCCATGGTTACAATCGCCTGCGGATTTTTATTTTGCGAACGCAATTGATTCAAGCCGGAGGCATCGTCTCGTGCGAGGCCGGCTACGCGGCTATTAAATGGCGCGTTGGCCGAAAAATCCCACACCACATTGCCATTGGCCGCAAAGTAGTCGCGCTCATCAACGGCCGGTGTGCTTGCCAGGTCGGGACTGTTTTTGGAAATGCCGTACTTAATGCCGAGGTAGGAGTGCACCCGCTCTTGTTCAAGCGAGGTAGGTACTTCACCAAAGACAATCACTTCAGCAATGCGTCCGTTAAACGTGTTGGTGGTACCCACTCCCGAGTTGTAACCACCGCCAATCAGAAAATTCTGATTACCTCCAGTGGCAATGTCATTATTGTTGTTGGAAAGAATCACACCACCATCGCGTGCAATCGCCTTTCTCGTTCCATTGGGGGTAGCTGCAGAAGTAGTACTTGTGCCGTACGTCCACATAAAGTGCGTAGAGGTATTTGCACCCCAGTTGCCTGCAATTCGCCCCGTGCCACCGGTGACACCAAAGTCGAAATACGTGTTGGCATCACTCCAGGGCACAAGCACATTAAATGTCTCACCGGAAGCCATTCGTTCGTACAACACGGTTTGGTCTACTACGGAATTTGCCTGGCTCACCACATAAATCCACGCATCAGGATAACTGGCCGAACCCATGATGCCGTTGGCGATCTGGAGAAACTCGCTGTTGCTGCGGGTAAACTCCAGCGCAGGGTTATTGTTGAATGCGTTGTTGATTAGATCTGGGCGATTACCCAAAGGTGCAGTAGCCTGAAAGCTATTGGTCGATTGATCTTGCCACGAGGTAACAGGGGTTGCACCGGTAACACCGGCATCTGCTCGCAGCCACACGCGCATGTTACCGACCACACCACCTGGAGCGGGAACTGCCAGCGGGGCGGTGCTCGCATCCACTGATCCAATGGTGAAGAATGCTTGTGTCGCACCGATGTTGGTGTACGGCACCGTGAAGTACACCAGACTGCCAGATACTGTGCCGCTATAGGTAAACTCACCCGGGGAACCATTACCAAAGACCGCGTCACGATCGAACAGCAAACGGATTTGGTTCGGATCATTTGTACCCGCAATTCTGGTCAGGTCCACTTCAATCACCACGTTACCCGCCGGACTTCCGGTGAGCTGCGTACTCCACACACGGGCAAGATAACGTTGAATATTTACCGCCGCGTGGGTAATAACCGGTGCGGCTACATCTGCCTGAAGCGATTGGGAATTATGCCCCCATACCAAAAATTCGCCCGAGTTCGCAAATGCTGCCGGGGTAAGGAAATCACCATTGGCCAACGCCACCGCATCTGTGGGCGTGTTTACGCTACGCGATTTTAACTGCGATAGCGCAGAGGCATCGTCACGGCCAATGCCTGTAATGTCTGCTCCATACGCGGCATGCGTAGTAGTTAAATTGTAAATAGACGTACCGGCTGCATTCAGGTAATTGATGCCATTCAGTGTAATGCCGTACTTAATTGCGAGATAGCCTTGCACACGATTCATCTCAGCAGCGGTGAGTGGCCCGCGGTAGATTACCACTTCACCCACTTCGCCACGGTAAAAACTACCACCTCCGGAGCCCACCGAAAACGCGCTGTTGTTGCCGGAAAACCCATTCATCGTTAAATCGCTGGCAAGTGTAAACCCATTTCGTAAAATATCCTGGCGCTGGCCGCTGGGTGTGGCGGTGGTGCTGGCGGTTAAAGCCCATAAAAAGGGTGATGTCGTATTGCCGCCCCAGTTTGCAAATACCCGGTTGGTGCCGGTGTTGCCCGGCTCCCAGTAAATGTTGCCGTCGCTCCACGGCGCACGCAAACTAAATTGACCTACAGCATTGGTTTCAAAAAATACATACGAATTCTGCACCACGTTGGTGCGCGAAACTGCAAACGCATACACATCAGTAAAGGTATTCGTACCCAGGGTTCCTCCCGCATTTTGCAGGTTATCGTTTGAGCCGTCAAACTGGAGTGACGGATTAAAGTTGAACTGATTAGACAGAATCGCTGGCTGGTTAGCACCTGTTGCCTGGGTGACGTTAAAGTTATTACCGCTTTGATCGGCCCAGGCAGAGGCGGAGCCGCCACCGGTTACCCCTTGGTTGGCTTTCAACCACAAGTTCAGGTTGTTTACCACACCGCCGGGTGCAGGCGGAGTAGGCATACCAAGTGTGAAATAATCGCCATCGGCAAAATTTACATTCGTAAAGGTAAGCGTAGATCCGCTCAGGCTGCGGCCGGTAATGTGTGCCACGCCACTGGCAAAGGCGGTAGACGAATGAATGAGCAACGCATAATCCGAGGCATTCGTGGAATTAAAAATCCCACCGCTCAAGTCAAAGGTCACGGTTACGTCACCCGGGGTTCCGGAAATATCCACGCGCCAGATGCGGCCCAATCGATAGGGATAGGCGGGCGAAAATGCATCGGTTGTAGTGGGCGAAAGGTAAGCGTTGTTGCTACCCCACATCACAAAATCCAAATCGTTACCAAACGTTCCGCCTTTGTTCATCGAAACCACCGGATTGGGGTTGATGCTTTGCGATTGTACCTGACTTAAGGCGGAGGCATCATCGCGACCAATGCCCGCAATGCTTTCCGCATAGCCGATGTTGGTGGTAGCATTCCAGATTACGGTGCCATTCGAGGCAACGTAGTTAGTGGGTGTGGCTTGATTAAGGGTAACCCCATACTTAATTGCCAGGTACGATTGCACGCGATTAATCTCAGTCGCAGTTAAGTCGCGGTCGTACTGAATCACCTCCGAAACAAACGCACGGCTCGATTCCCCGGGCGTGGCACCGCCATTGGCAATGCCGTACTGCCAGGTAGTAGCAGCCGAAGGTGTAGCCCCATAGAGCAGTTGCCCGTTTCGGAAAAATTGGTACGCGCCTGAATTGGCACGAACCGTGGTGTACAGCCGCGGATTTGTGGTGGCCGCGATCCCGCTTAGAAAGTTGGGATTACCGTTGAGGAACAATACATCCTCACGACCATTCCAGGTGCCGGTAAGCGCATTGCCTACCCTACTGGAAAACAGTCTTCGATTGAGCGTGCCCTCCAGGCGACCCATCGTAAACAGCGTAAATTGATTTACGGTGCTGTATGATAGATTGTGCCCGCTGGTTCCATCGTAAAAGATGGTGGGGTTGAAGTTGATCAGATTACTGGATGTATTATAGAACGGAATGCCGGTTTGTGTGGCATTGTTCGCGAGTGATGTTTGATCTGCCCAGCGTTGTACAGGGCCGCCATCCACCGCAGGTGTAGTACCACCATCAGAGAACACCCCGGCATTTGCCTTGAGCCAAACACCTAAGCCCGCAATCACACCGCCCGGAGCTTCGATCCGCGGCAGCGCCAGGGTAAAGTAATCGTTATCCGTCAGCACAACATTATCGAACCGCAGGATATTACCGGTAAGAATACCACCGCTTACCACGGTAGATCCCGATTCGAAGTTGGTATCCGCGCCTTTAATGATCAAGGCGTAATCCGTTTGGTCGCCACTATTGTAAATGCCAGTGCCTAACTCAAAACTGATATCCATTGCGCCCGGCGCACCGGTAAGTTCCGCGCGCCAAATACGGGTTACCCGCATCGGGAAGGGACTCACCAGGTTAGCGGTTGTAGCCCCCAACGAACCACCATTGTCGCCAACGACAATGAAATTGAAATCCGCAAAAGGAGTGGTCTCATCGGCTTTCTCAATCGTGACCACCGCACTTGGGCGCTCACTTCGCGACCGCCGTTGGTCAAGTGTAGAAGCCTCATCGCGGCCAATGGCAGTTAATCGGTTGGCGAAGCCCGCGTGAACGGTAGCATCCCATACAATAGTACCGTTAGACGCTACGTAATTGGCAGGCACCGTTTGGTTCAGTGTAATGCCATATTTTATGGCCAGATAACTTTGGATGCGATTTAATTCGGTGGCGGAGAGTGGGCCAGTGTATGTAATCCACTCCGTTACTTCGCCATTAAAGTAATTGGCACCCCCACTTGAGCCAATAAACATGTTGCTGTTATTGCCCGTATAAGTGGCCATAGTGCCATCGGCAATCAGGGTTTGTCCGTCGCGGAGAATATCCTGCCGATTACCCGTAGCGGTGGAATTAGTACTTGCCAATAGCGACCATAAAAAGGGTGTGTTTACGGCTCCGCCCCATGGGGCATTGATTCGATGTGGCGGGTTTCCAGCCGACCCCGCATCCCAATAAATCTGACCATCAACCCACGGCATGTGCGCGTTTATGCGGCCGCCCGCGGCTTGGGTTTCGAAGAACACCGAGCTGGCTTGGACATTGCTTACGCGCGTAACGGCAAAAACATTCACATCCGAAAACGAGTTCGTTCCCATGATCCCGCCGGTGATCACCAACTGATCATTGGCTCCATCAAACTGAATAGCCGGATTAAAGTTGACACGCGTGGGCACAAGGGCGGGTTGATTTGCCCCCGTAGCCTGTGCTGCAACAAAAGCGTTGGTGGTTTGATCTTGCCACGCAGTTACCGTAGGAGTGGCCGTAACTCCCGCATCTGCGCGTAACCATGTGCGCAAGTTGTTCACCACTCCGCCAGGAGCCGATACGCGCGGCAGCGCCAGCGTAAAGTAGGCACCGTCGGGTAGGTTAACACCTGTAAAGGTGAGCACGTTACTGTTAATCGATGCACCGGCGGTGTGCGCCACTGCAGTACTGAAATCCGTGTCGGTAGTTTTAATCAAGATGGCGTAGTCCGCAGCATTGCCGCTGTTAAAGATGCCCGTGCCCAGATCAAAGCTCACGTTGATCAGGCCCGGCGTGCCGCTCACCTCTGCACGCCAAATGCGGGTAACGCGCATGGGGTACGGCGCCAACACATTGTTGGTGGAGGCCCCCAGAATGCCGCCATCATCGCTGGCAAAAAAGAAATCGCCATCAGTCCCAAAGGCGGTGAGCGGATTTTCCTTCTCGATGGTGAGTACCGAACTTGTGGAAACACTTTTTGATTTTCGCTGATCAAGCACACTGGCATCATCCCGGCCGATGCCGGTGATGCGATTACGATACGCTGCGTTCACAGTGGCATCCCAAATCACATTGCCGTTAGCGGCAGTATAGTTTGCTGCGATGGATTGATCGATCGAAATGCCATACTTCACCGCGAGGTAGCTTTGGATGTTGCGCAACTCCGCAGCCGACAGCGGGCCCGTGTAGACTAACAATTCGCTGATCTCACCATTCAAAAAACTCGAGCCCGTAGTGCCAATTAAAAAGTTACTTCCGTTTGCAGTAAAGGGATTGAGATCCGCATCGGATGCCAGCAGCAAGCCGTTACGCAAAATGTTTTGCCGGTTACCAAGTGCGGTTGAACTGGTGCTGGCCAGTAACGACCACAAGAAGCCGGTGTTTAACGTCCCACCCCAGTTGATGGCAAGTCGGTTAGGAGCGGCTCCAATGCCCGCATCCCAGTACACGTTATTATCGCCCCAAGGCACACGCCCGATGAGTTGCCCGCCGGTAACATTCTCTGCAAAGAGCGCGTTGTTTTGAATGAGATTAGCCCGTGAAACAGCAAAGATGTTAATGTCGTTATAATTTGCGTTTTGAAGAATACCGCCGGTAACGGTGAGTTGATCATTGCTGCCATCAAACTGAATGGCGGGGTTGAAGTTAAGCCGTTCGTTCAGTTGTTGCGGTTGATTGGCTACGGTGCCTTGCGCGGCCACGAAGTTGTTAGAAGTCTGGTCTTGCCAGGCCGCCACGGCAGGGCCACCGGTGATACCGGCATCGGCCTTGAACCACGCCCGGAGGTTATTGACTACTCCACCAGGGCTGGAGACGAGCGGCAACCCGAGCGTAAAAAACGCACCGTCGGGTAGGGCCACGTTCGCGAACGTAAGTACGTTGCCCAAGAGCGTTGCGCCACCAATATCGGAGGCGGTGGTGAAGTCGGGCGTACCTGATGTGTTGATCAATAGCCGATAATCGCTTGCATTTCCAGAATTGAAAATGCCGGTGCCCAAATCAAAACTAAGATTCACATTACCGGGCGCACCCAGAAGCGCAGATTTCCAGACGCGCATCACGCGCATGGGGCGCGAACTATGCACGTTGGTGCTGGTAGCCGTAAGCAGCCCGTTATCGTCACCCACGGCCAAAAAATCGAAGTTGGTGGTAAAGGGCGTGGCAGGGGTAGCTTTTTCCACCGTGAGAATGGGGTTGGCGGTTTGTACGCTCCTGGACCTGCGTTGATCCAGCGCAAAGCCATCGTCTTTCCCAATGGCCACCACCCGGTTGTTGTACGCAGCATTTACCGTTGTATTCCAATACACCGCGCTGCCGGTGGTGAGGTAATTGTGAGAAAGTGTTGTGCCGTATTTCGCGGCGAGGTACGACTCAATAATTTCTTTTTCCGTGGTGGTGAGTGGTGTGGCGGAATTAAATATTAAGGTTTCTGCAATTCTGCCAAACTGCTGATTATTGCCCTGAAAGTTTCCAAAAAAATTCAGATTCAATCCCGTCAAATCAATCGTGTTGATCGATGCCCCCTGCGCTCCATTTTTTCTGAAGTTCACATCGCCCGCACGAAATTCAGCAGCCACTACGGCCACTTCATTTTGTAGCCATGTAAACCCGCTGGCACGAAATCCTCCGTTGTCATTATCAAAATATCCAAGCCCGGTTCCGGAAGCCTGAACAATGATGGGATGATCGCTCGCACTGCCGCGAAACATGGTGCGCCAGGTGGTGTTAACGGTGGGCACACCAACGGTAAAGATGGTGGAGTTAAGGTTAGCGGGCGGGTTGGTGATGGAAAAGATATCCGTATTGCCCGAGAAGTTGATCGTGGGGTTTCCATTAATGTCGTTCGCGGTAAATGTGGGTTGGTTGGCGGGCGTGTTCTGCACCGCGTTGGTACCCGAGCCGCTTTGATCGGCCCACACGTTCACGTCGGGCGATCCGGTAATCCCCGCTGAACCCTTCACCCAGAATACGGGCGATTGTGCGGCCAACGGAGTCACAATATTCTGGGCCAGCGTAAAATAATCGCCACTCGCAAAATTTACATTGGTAAACGTAAGCACATTATTCACGATGGATGCCCCGGTGGTGTGCAGCGTGGCTCCGGTACTGAAATCGGAGTTACTGTTTTTGATGACGAGCGCATAATCACTTGCATTACCGGAGTTAAAAATGCCCGTGGTCAAATCGAAGCTCACGGAAGCGCTTCCGGGTGAGCCACTGACTTGCGCACGCCAAATGCGGGCCACGCGGCGGGTGTAGCCTGCGGGCACATTGATGCCCGTGGACGTGACCGCGCCGTTATCATCTCCCACAATCAGGAAAGAGTTGTCGGTGCCAATGCCGGTCGTATTCAACGTTAGCACCGCGCTGGTGGCAATACTGCGCGAAGCAAGTTGCAGCAACTGCGAGCCGTTATCGCGCACGATGCCGGTAATGCGATTGTTATAGCCAGTGTTCAGGTCAAAATCCCACACCACAGCATTGTTCGAAGCAAAATAATCACGCTCATCCTGGCCTGCGGTTGCAGCCAGATCTGCACTGTTTTTTGTTATTCCGTATTTCAGGGCGAGATAGGACTGCACTTTCTCCTGCTCCAGCGCAGAAGGTACCCCCGTGTACACGATCACTTCCGCGATCTTTCCGTCAAGCGGATTCGTAGTGCCTAGGCCCGTGGCAAATCCGCCGCCAATCAGGAATGATTGCGCAGCTCCGGTGCCGCTGTCGTTATTGTTGTTGGAATGAATGACCAAGCCATCGCGCGAAATCGCCTTTCGTGTGCCATTGGGCGTGGCTGTACCGGTACTGCTGCCGAACGTCCACATGTTATAATTGTTTATGGTGCCACCCCAGGCACCACTTACCCGGCCTGTTATGCCATTGGCAAAGTCGAAATAAACATTGTTGTCGCCCCATGGCCCCAATAGGCCCAGTCGTTCTCCACCCGCGAGTCCCTCATACAGAATGGTATTGTTTTGAATCGCATCCCCCCGATGCACCACATAGATCCACGCATCGTTAAACGTAGCGGTGCCAAAAATGCCCCCGGGAATCGCAAGGTGTTGCGTGCTGGCACTGGTAAAATCAATGGCAGGGTTTCCGTTAATCTGATTGGAAAGTAGTACGGGCGCATTACCGGGCGGTGTGGCTGTAAACCCATTTCCAGATTGATCCGCCCAGCTTGTAATGGGCGCGAGGTCTACTCCGGCCACACCGGCATCGGCTTTCAACCAAAGCCGGAGATTGTCAGTAACATTGGCCGGGCCAACTAACGTGCCATTGGACACGGATACCGTTACAAAACCATTGGTTAATGGCACTGCGTTGAATGTAACAACGCCATTTACAACACTGGTGGCGGCCAACGAGGAGGCGTCTGCAAACACGCCATCGCTGTCGAGCAGTAACGAATAGCTTGCAGCCGGTGATCCGAAAGGCAAACCCAAATCACGGAGGTCGATCGAAATATTTACGGTTCCGGGCGTACCCGTGACGGCCGAACGCCAAACGCGATTTAACCTGCGCTCAAAGCCGGAGGGCACATCGGTGGACGTGCCGTTTGCGGCATTATTATCGCCCAAGGCCACAAACGAAAGGTCGGTTCCAAACGCAGCCGGAGCAGTAATCGTTACATCAGCCCCTGCTACAAGGCTCGTGGATACGCGTTGGTCAAGCCCGGACGCATCATCCCGACCAACCACCGTAATGCGCGAATTGAAGCCCGAATTAGCGGTGAAATCCCACAGGGTAGCACCGGTGGAGGCAACGTAATCATGGTTGATCGTCAAGCCGTATTTCACGCCGAGGTAAGATTCAATGCGCAGGATGTCTGCGGCAGAAAGCGCACCGTTGTAAATGATCATTTCGCCTACACGTGAGTGCGAAGATTCGGAAGCTGAAAACGTGCCTTGATTGATGTCGATCCGCGTACCGCTGGCGCTGTTGCTGCTGCCAAATGTGGCGAGGCTGGTGCCATCGGCACGCGCTTCCAACGTTCCTCCGGCAGACTCTCTGCGGTACACGTGTAGGCGCAGATCCTGAATGCCCACCGTGGTGGCAATACCCGAATTGAAGTTGGAAGGATTGCCGTTGAGGAAAATGCTGTTTGTAAAGTTCCCCCAATGGCTCCAAAGAAAATTACCACTGTGGCCATCAAATAACCGCCCATTATTATCAGAAGCAAGTTTTTGCGAAACGGTAAATACCGTCCAGTCGGTGCCCAGTGCGGCGGCCACCGGTGCATCAAATCCCCCGGCCAGAATTTGTACGGCTGCGTTGTTGTTGAGCACTCCGGTTACCAACGTAGGCCCGGCAACCCCAGTGTAATCCCGGCCAAGACCGCTGCGGTCGCGCCACATGGCCACGCCCTCTCCGTTAGCCGCAGGCAGGTTGCTACTATTTTCCGGCCCATTATCTGCCTTTAACCAAAGCCCGAGGTTGGTAGCAACCCCACCCGGTGCCTGCGCATACAAACACCCGGAGGCAAAAACCACCAAAAGAATCAGAAACCAGCGGCCACACGATGCCATAGGAGATTTAGGTTAGATTATCCCAGCAAGATAGCTTTTTTTTCATTGTCTCGGGTTCGGTTCCACCCAAACGGTATATACTGTTTTGGAGTGGTGATTTTCCGCGACGCGGAATAAATGAATGCAAATTCATTTATATTTGCACTTGACATGGCCCGACCAAAAGACGATAGGAAAATTCATGCCATCTATGAGGCCACATTAAAGTTGGTACTTAAAACCGGCTTTACTGGTTTGAAGATGGCGGATGTAGCGCGGGCCGCGCAGCTGGCCACCGGTACGCTGTATATTTATTTTAGAAATAAGGATGTACTGATTAACTCCCTCTTCCTCCATCTTAAGAAAGCAAAAACCACGGCAGTGTTAAATGCCTACCGCCCCTCCGACGGATTTGAAGACGCCTTCCGGAAAATGTGGTTTACGTACCTGGAGATAAGCTTGCGCGAGCCCGAGCGGATGTTGTTTATCGAGCAATTTGCCCATACGTCTTACCTCACCCCAAAAACCAAAAAGCAGAGCGATTTACTGCTGGAACCGTTAGCCACGTTTGTGCAACAGGGCATCCGCCAGAAAAAGCTGCGCAATCTGCCGGTGGACATGGTGCTGAGCCAGGTGTTGGGGCCCATCTATGAAATGGTAAAACTGGAAACAGCAGGTACCCTGAAACTTTCTTCCGCCCAAAAACAAGCACTTTTCGAAATGGCCTGGCAGGCCGTTCGGCTATAAAAATTTTTAAACGATTAATGAATTAACGTTCACTTATGAAAAAAACAGTTGTTATCACCGGAAGTTCCTCGGGCATCGGCCGGGCCGCCGTGCTGTTCTTCCAAAAGCAGGGTTGGCATGTAGCCGCCACCATGCGCAGTCCCGAAAAAGAAACCGAACTGCATACCCTGCCCCGCGTGAAGGTGTATGCACTAGACGTTACGCAAACCCATAGCATCCAGCAGGCGCTGGAAAAAATTAAACAAGATGCGGGCAAAATTGATGTTATTGTGAATAATGCGGGCTTTGGTGCCGATGGCGTGTTTGAAGCCATGACGGACGACTTTATCCAAAAACAGTTCGATACCAACGTGTTTGGTCTCATGCGGGTAACGCGCGAAGCCGTGAAAATCATGCGTCAGCAAAAAGAAGGTGTGATTGTACAAATTGCCAGCGTAGGCGGCCGCGTGGCGTTTCCGCTGTATTCCATTTACCACGGCACCAAGTGGGCGGTAGAAGGGTTTACCGAGTCGCTGCAATACGAAGTGGCCCCGTTCAACATCAAATTAAAATTGATTGAGCCGGGTGCGATTAAAACCGAGTTTTATGGCCGCAGCCGCGCGTTCATGAAACCGGACTACACCACCGATTACGATACTTTTGTGAGCCAATGCGAGCGCGTAAGCATGGCTGCCGGCAATACAGGCGCGTCGCCCGAAGCAGTGGCAAACGTGATTTTCAAGGCCGCTAACGATCACTCCACCAAAATGCGCTACCCCATTGCTTACCCGGCGAATGTGTTATTACCCTTGAAACGGCTAGTGCCCGAAAGGTTGTTTTTTTGGATGGTACGTAAGTCGTATCAGATTTGAAATGTTCGCCTCAAGATGTGAGATCTGCTATTAAACCTTCATCACATGGTTTTTATCTTTGAGCACGACAGTTGTACCGTTCCACGACATGCGCACCACTTTATTTCGTCATGTGTTTTTGATTGATGCGCTGGGGGCGCTTACCTCGGCGCTCTGTTTGATGTTCCTATACCACATCCAGAGTGGTTTACCAGCCCACCTCATGGCAGGCCTGATCATCACCGCCATGGTATTCTTTGTGTACTCGTTTGTATGCCACCGCACGAAGCCCAAAGGCTGGCCGCAGTTGTTGCGCGGCATCGCCATCGCTAACGTGGTGTATGCCATGGTTACCGCTTCGTTGTGCTTCGGGTTTTTTGATCAGCTGATGCTCCTGGCCCGTGGGTACTTCATTGCCGAGTGTTGTGTGTTGGTACTATTGGCGGGCATTGAATTGCGTGTGGCCCATAGCGCCCGGCCCGCGGCCTAAACTTTCCGCAAGCGGTGGAGCCCATTGCGTATATTGTTCCGGAAAAGATCATTAGCCATAAAACACACGAGATATGAAAATCGCCATCATCGGTACGGGTAATGTGGGCGGCGCACTTGCCGCGAAATGGGCCAACAAAGGCCATGAAATTAACCTGGGTGTACGCGCTGGCGCCCGCGTGAAGGACGATGCACTGGTATCCCAGCCCAACACCAAGGTCTTCACCGTGCAAGATGCGGTAGCCCATTCGGATGTGATTTTATTGGCTACACCTGCTACCGCCGCAATTGAGGTAACAAAAAGCCTGGGCGACACTACCGGCAAAATCATTATTGATGCCATGAACATCATCAAGGGCCGCGGACCCAACGGCTATCGCACCACCAGCGAAGCCATTCTGGCGCACACCCAAACCACGGATGTAGTAAAGTGCTTTAATACCACCGGCTTCAATAACATGCATAACCCCACCTATGGTGACGTAGCCATCGATATGTTTGTAGCTGGCGATAGTGCAAAGGGAAAACAAGTGGCTATTCAACTGGCACGCGATGCCGGCTTTGCCGAGTGCTACCCCATTGGCGGCAACGAACACTTCGCGCTCATGGAACAATTTGCATGGTTCTGGATCAACCTCGCGATGTTTCAGGGCCAGGGCCGGGAAATTGCGTTTAAACTGTTGAAGCGATAAACCGCGCTGGGCTTTACTGCGCGTACGATAGCATCAGTAAACACTCCCGCAGAAATTCCAAACGGAGCGGCGCGGTGGCGCACTGCGCCAAACGTACCAGCAACACCTATACCTGTACGGTTGTTAACCCGAGATCCTTATTCGATCATTGAAAGCACTCGGTTTACTGCCTTTTGATTAAAGTCTCTGAAAACATCGATCAATTTGCCTTCGCGGTCAATCACATAAAATGTTGGTGTGCCCGTGTTATTGAAGTAGGTTGACGCAAACCCGTATTCGTCCCGCAGGCTCGGCCAATACATCTTACTCTTTTCAGCCGCATGCTCGGTGAGCCAGGCGGCTTTGTTCCGGTCTGTCCATAGCGTAACGATCTCCACTTTATCGCTGTTTTTTCGGGCGAACGCTTCCACCACAGCAATGCGGGCGATGGAATGCAAACATCCAGAAGAGAAAAAGGTGATCAACTTGGGCTTTCCATTTTGTTGAATAACCGAAACTTGATTTCCGGCTTTATCGGGCAAGCTAAAATCTTCAAGTACATGACCAATTTTTGCCGGACTCCGCTTGCGTGCCGCAACATACTGCTCAATGCGTTTGGCGTAGATTGACGTTTTGTGTTCCGGGCTGATCTTTTGAAGGAATGAATCAAGATCAGCTACTGAAAGGCTTTTCTTTTCTCTTTCTACAAAATAGACCGCGGGAAGCTGATCCGGATGCTTGAGTATGAACTCCATTTGCTTTTGGTCTGCAAATTTTTCCATCTTTTCGGAAAGTGGTTGAAAAGGCACCGGGTCATACTTTTGGATTGCTTTATCTAACCAGTCGATCTCGATCTCCACGGTGTCTTGATCAAACCAGATACCTGCTGTTTGCCATTCAAGTCTTTTTTTTTTCGAAACCGTTCCGAAATAAAAAACAGCCGGAAGTTGTTGGACAGTTGCCTGCAAAGAAAACGCGCCCGCTTCTGAGATACTCAGTAGCTCCAACACTCCGCCCAGAGTGATATAAATAGGCGTAGTTGGATGGGCATTCTTAACTTTTCCGCTAAGGTACACTGCTTGCTGCGCGTGTGCCGGCCACAAGATTACACTCAAAACAAGTATCAATAATGTTTGCTTCATGCTTCCTATCGTTTGAGTAAAAAACAACGACTGCCGCCGTTGTGTTTGCAAGCAGGGCGTAAAAAATCACCCTGCAGCCGGTGTTTTCACCGACCTCCGACGGCCGCAAGCGTATCGCTTTTGCCTATTGTTCAGGATTCAAACTGGCACGCCCTGGGCAGTTGCGTATGGGGTAGCTGGCGCCATAAGGGGATGAGATTGCCTATTATCCTCTGGCGAGATACGATGCGAAACTAAAAATGATCAAAGGATGCTCGGGCGGGATTGCAAATCCTGACCAACGTGACTTTTGTTCCTCGTTAGCAGCCGCCTTTGCGAGCAGCAGCCTTATAAATTATTTCAGTATCTCGTTGTACATAGTCGCCCGATATAATGGGATACGAATACTTGGGCGCGTAAGACACCGCATGGCCTCGTAAAATTATCTTGTCGTCAACTTTCAGGCGATACAATTGCTGTAATTCATTCGATTTTACCTGATTGAAACTAACAATATAATCGTCACCGTTAATCCTGACCATCACTCCGAAACCTAATCGTGCGCCGGGTGGAAGCGCAAGAGAGGTTACAACGGCTGCCATATTGGAAGAATCACTTACACGGCTTCTTATTCTAGCCGCAGCGGCAAGCACTTTTTTACCTTCGGCAGACGTTTTCCATTTGTTGAAATTTATACCCTCGGGGGTTGCCTCCCATTTTTCCTTAACCGCTCTCATTTCATCGGCAGCGCGTGGACTTGGGGTTGATTTTCTAGAAGTTTCTTTTCTGGCCCCACGATTAGCCAATACAATCCCGCTTACCACAACCAGTGTTGAGATCAGTACGTAAATCACTTTCTTCATACTTTTTGTGGCTTTCATGATTAAGTGCAACAAAGCTACGCGTCTTTGTACCCGACTTTTGTATACGAAATGTTAAAAAATGTAAACGAAATGCAAATTTCGTTCTCCGCAGCGTCTCCCGCCTCGGGGTGAAAGTGACAAAGTACATTGCGTGCCCTTCATCTATTTTCTGCTCAGGTGTATTTTTTGTCATTTCGCTTTATGCCCTCGGCTCATCCTCATTGTTCCGAAGAGTCCTCGAGGCGGAAGAATCTGCGGGAAATCAAGCTCCAAGTTTGCACGTCACCCCGCCTGACGCAAAACCCGTGTTGTGCGTTCGTTTTTCTTTTTTCAATAGTCTGTTATCTGTTTTAAATGAACGTAGAACGAAGGTAAAACTTTAAACCAACTTGTCACGGCACCATTGCAGAAACATGTTGTTGGCGGTTGTAGTTCTTCACAGGTTTATCCGATTTTCACCTGTCGCTTTTTTAAATTCTCGTGCAATTATTTGGATGAACTCGGCTTCGTCAATTTGATATTTCTTGAGTATTTCCTCAACCCCTTTTCTTTTTACTCTTTCCAAATCTCTAAAGAAGTCGATTCGGCTGAATTTGTTGTAGGGAAAATAATTCTCTGTTACAAAGTCCTTTCCAAGATAACCTTCTACAGTCATTCCTTTTTGATTTACGGATCTTACTTTAATGTCGTTGGTCTTTACTTCAAGAAGCGTCAGAAGCGCACCGGCTGGAATTGCATCTGTGCTGTCGTTATCAATCACTAGTCTTACGGTCATGTCAATTGATAATGTGTCACCGGGTTCATAACTGTCGAGACTTGAAATAATGTTTTTACTGATTGACTCATTGTAAGCTCTGTAACTCAATAACAAAAAATCGTCAAATATTTGTTTGTCTCGGTTCGTATTTGTCCCACAAGACCAAAGGGTCACGAGTGTAATCAAAATGTAGTTTTTCGAGGTCTTCATGTCAATTGAACTATAACCGCCAACCTTTAGATTCACATCGTCAATTTATTTCAATTGTTGTAGTAACTTTT